>Ga0209257_1000227_pt1 | contig 133512 bp, 143 predicted proteins | sample AraplaCvi_mCL_r2_FD_184277 | JGI IMG/M metagenome (GOLD analysis project Ga0209257, IMG submission 184277) | Arabidopsis root microbial communities from North Carolina, USA - plate scrape MF_Cvi_mCL_r2 (SPAdes) (version 2) | ecosystem: Host-associated > Plants > Roots > Endosphere | place... | reverse complement strand
GCACAGCGACTACGACGACGAACGCGAGCTCGAAGGCCACTTCTTCCGCTGCCTCGAGGACTTCCTGGCCGAGGACCGCCTCAAGGACGACTTCACCACCCGAGACCTCGACGACCAGATCGCCGAGCTCGCCACCGCCTTCGGCCTCAACGCCTCCAACATCCCCCGCTGGCGAGACCTCCCAGACCCCGACCCCGACACCGTCGAAGCCTTCCTCGCCGACGACTCCGACGACGGCGAGCATCCCAAGTGGCGTAGCTCGGGCTGAGCCAAGCTTGTCATCCCGGTTTTGGCGAAGCCAAAGACCGGGACCCCGATGTGTTGAGCCCGAAGATCGCTCGCAGCCTCGGCCGCCGCACGCCGCCTTCAACCTGGATGATCGGGGTCCCGGTCTTCGCCTGCGGCGAAACCGGGATGACAGGCGTGGGGGGTGGCCAACTCACATCTCAGCCAGTCGGCCCCGGACAAGCCGCGGGACCATGAGCGGGAGGCGCTCGCCCGCCTCAGGCCTCTTCGTTCCGCATCAGGAAATGCCCTGTCAGGCCGGCGATCGGCTGCGCGCGGCTGTCCTGCCAGGCCTCGACCTGCACGTTGGCGACGCGGCGGCCCACCTTGCGCAGGATCGCGCGGGCGTAGGTGTCCTGGGCGCGGCCCGAGCGCAGGTATTCGATGGTGATGTCGATGGTCTTCGGCACCCGCCTGCCGGGCGCGGCCAGCGAGAGCTGGGCCAGCGCCGTCAGCTCCATGAAGGCGCCGATCGCCCCGCCGTGCAGCGCCGGCAGGATCGGGTTGCCGATCAGGCTCTGGCGGAACGGCAGGACGGCGGTCATCTCGTCGCCGGCCAACTCGACGCGCATGCCGAGGAAGCGCACGTAGGGCACCTTCTGCAGGAAGCCGTCGAGGCCCTGGATCGCGGTGTCGTCCATCCGTCAGGCCTTCAGCGGCTGGGCGCGGGTGTTGAGCATGAAGGCCGCCTGGGCGGTGGCCACCAGGTCGCCGCGGTCCACGTCCCAGGCCTCGGCGCGCACGAAGCCGACGGTGCGGGTCAGCCGATAGGCGTGGGCCTCGGCGGTGACGCCGGTCTTCGGCGCCGCCGGCCGCAGGTAGTCGATCCGCAGGTCCAGGGTGGCGATCGGCGCCATCTGGTCCATGGCCGAATTGATGGCCAGGCCGCAGGCGTGGTCGATCAGGGCGGTGACCACGCCCGAGGCGATGACGCCGGTCTCGGGGTCGCCCACCAGCTCCTCGCGCCAGGGGGCGGACATCACGCCGCGACCCTTCTCGATGGAGACCAGCGTCAGGCCCAGCGCATCGGCGTGCGGCGCCATCAGCATCCGCTCGGGCAGGGGCGCGGTGTTGAAGTCGGACATGGTCCTTGGGGTAGGGACTGACGGGCGCGGAAGTCAATGTGCGGAGCCTTCCGTCCGCGCCTACATTGAAGGGCGATGATCCGGCCGCAGGACCTGCTTTGTCCCAAGCCCGAGGGCCTCTACTGCGCCCCCGGCGACTTCTACATCGACCCCGTCCGGCCGGTGGGCCGGGCGGTGATCACCCACGGCCACGCCGACCACGCCCGCGCCGGCCATGGGGCCGTGCTGGCCACGCCCGAGACGCTGGACATCATGGGCGAGCGCTACGGCCTCGACTTCGCTGCGGCGAAGCAGGCCGCCGCCTATGGCGAGGCGGTCGACCGCGACGCCGTGCAGGTGACCCTGGTCCCCGCCGGCCACGTGCTGGGCTCGGCCCAGGCGGTGGTGCGCTGGAAGGGCCTCACCATGGTGGTGAGCGGCGACTACAAGCGACGGCGCGACCCCACCTGCCCGCCCTTCGAACCTGTGCCTTGCGACGTCTTCATCTCGGAGGCGACCTTCGCGCTGCCGGTGTTCCGCCACCCCGACGACAAGGACGAGATCGCCCGCCTGCTGCGCTCGGTGGCCCAGTTCCCGGAGCGCAGCCACATCATCGGCGCCTATGCGCTCGGCAAGGCGCAGCGGATCATCCGCCTGCTGCGCGAGGCCGGCTGGGACAAGACGATCTACGTCCACGGCGCCCTGGAGCGGCTGAACGCCCTCTACGAGCGCCACGGCATCGACCTCGGTCCCCTCGCGCCGGCCACGACGGCCAAGAAGGCGGACTTCGCCGGCCAGATCATCGTGGCGCCGCCCTCGGCCCTGCAGGACCGCTGGAGCCGCCGCTTCCCCGAGCCCGTCGCCGCCTTCGCCTCGGGCTGGATGCAGATCCGCGCCCGGGCCCGGCAGCGGGGCGTCGAACTGCCGCTGGTGATCTCGGACCACGCCGACTGGGACGAACTCACCGCCACCGTCGACGAGCTGCGCCCCGGTGAGCTCTGGATCACCCATGGCCGGGAGGAGGCCCTGGCCCGCTGGGCCACGCTGCACGGCGTCCCCGCCCGCGCGCTCGCGCTGGTGGGCTACGACGACGAGGAGGACAGCTGAGGCGAAACCCCACGCCGTCTGCGCGGCCCCTGCACATGCCGATCACGAAGTCGTGATCTCGAACGCGTTACCGTCACCTCGCGCCACACAGGAGGTGATCCATGCGCAAGACCCTGCTCCTCACCGCCGCCGTCCTGACGGCCGGCTCGCTCGCGGCCTGCAAGCCGTTCTGGCAGAAGGCTCCGACGCCGGAACCGTCCGCCACCGCGACCGAGCCCACCGTCCCCGCCGCGCCGTCCGCGACGCCTGCGGACCCGGCGAAGCCGACTGACCAGACGGCTCCGGCCGAGGCGGCGAAGACCCCGCCTGAGGCCAAGACCGACGCCCCCGCCGCTCCGGCGGCGAAGTAGCCGACGCCGGCATCCTGCCGACGGATTGGAACCCAGCCCGCGTGATCCTAGCTTTGCCGGGATCATGCGGGCTTTCGCCGAACTCCTCGACCGCCTCTCGCTGACGTCCTCGCGGAACGCCAAGCTGACGATGGTGCGCGACTACCTGCGCGACACGCCCGATCCCGACCGCGGCTGGGCGCTGGCCGCCCTGACCGGCGACCTCAGCTTCGACGCCGCCAAGCCGGCCTTCATCCGCAAGGCCATCGAAGAGCGGATGGACCCCCAGCTCTTCTGGTGGAGCTACGACTACGTGGGCGACCTGGCGGAGGCGGTGTCGCTGGTCTGGCCCGCACGTCCCGGCGCCAACCGTGAGCCGGAGCTCAGCGAGGTCGTCGAGGCGCTGCGCACCGCCGGCCGCAGCGAGGTCCAGAAGCTGATCGAAGGCTGGCTCGACGCCATGCGCGAGCCGCGCGAGCGCTGGGCGCTGCTCAAGCTGATGACCGGCGCGCTGCGGGTCGGCATGACCGCCCGCTTGGCGAAGCGCGCGGCCGCCGAGATGGGCGGCGTCGATCCGGCCGAGATCGAGGAACTGTGGCATGCGCTGCAGCCGCCCTACGAGGACCTGTTCGCCTGGCTTGAAGGCCGGTCGGAGAAACCCGTGACCGAGAACCCCGCCCGCTTCCGGCCGGTCATGCTGGCCCAGGCGATCGACGAGGCGGCGGACTTCGCCAGGCTGGACCCTGCCGACTACGCCGCCGAGTGGAAGTGGGACGGCATCCGCGTGCAGGCGGCGCACGAGGGCGGGCTGCGGCGGCTCTACACGCGCACCGGCGACGATATCTCACGCACCTTCCCGGACGTGCTGGACGCGCTGGAGGACGAGGGCGTGATCGACGGCGAACTGCTGGTGATCCGCGACGGCAAGGTCGCCCCCTTCGCCGACCTGCAGCAGCGGCTGAACCGCAAGACGGTGGACGCCAAGCTGATGGCCGCTTTTCCCGCGGCGATCCGCGCCTACGACATCCTGCAGATCGGGCCAGAGGACACGCGCTCGCTGCCGTTCGCCGAGCGCCGCAAGCGGCTGGAAGCCTTTGTCGCGAGGGAGGCCAGCCCGCGCATCGACCTGTCGCCCATGCAGCCCTTCGAGACCTGGGCCGAGCTCACCGACCTGCGCGCCGTTCCGCCGCCGGGCGATCCCCAGATCGCCGAAGGCCTGATGCTCAAGCGATGGGACTCCGAGTACGTCGCCGGCCGGCCGAAGGGGCCCTGGTTCAAGTGGAAGCGCGATCCGTTCCTGGTGGACGCGGTCCTGATGTACGCCCAGCGCGGGCACGGGAAGCGGTCGAGCTACTACTCCGACTACACCTTCGGCGTGTGGACGCAGGACGCGGCGGGCCAGCGGCTGCTGACCCCGGTCGGCAAGGCCTACTTCGGCTTCACCGACGAGGAGCTGCTGCAGATCGACAAGTTCGTGCGCGACAACACCGTCGAGCGCTTCGGCCCCGTCCGCTCGGTCCGCGCCGAGCCGCACCACGGCCTGGTGTTCGAGGTGGCGTTCGAAGGCCTGCAGCGGTCCACCCGCCACAAGTCGGGGGTCGCCATGCGCTTCCCCCGCATCAGCCGCATCCGCTGGGACAAGCCGCCGGGCGAGGCCGACGAGCTCGAGGCGCTGGAGCGCCTGCTGGTCCAGATGGAGGGGCGCTAGGGAAGCAGATCCTCAGCCGCCAGGAACGCCTTCAGGTCGCCGCCCTCGAACAGCACGCCGCGGACGCCGGCCCGCAGCGCCGCCTCCAGGTCGGAGGTTTTGTCGCCGATGAGCAGCGAAGTCTCGCGATCGATGGGCCAGTCCTGGAAGGCCTGCAGCAGCATGCCGGGGTTCGGCTTGCGCAGCGGCGGGTCGGGGTGGCGGTAGGCCTCGTCCGGCGCCTCGGGGTGCTGGGGCGCGTGGTAGAAGGCGTCGATGTGGGCGCCGACGCGGGCGAGGTCCTCGCGCATCCGGGCGTGCAGGGCGTGCACGTCGTCCTCGGTGTAGTAGCCGCGGCCCACGCCCGACTGGTTCGTCACGACGATCACCAGCCAGCCCGCGGCGTTGAACGCCGCCACGGTCTCGCGCGCGCCCTCGACCCATTGGAAATCCTCCCAGCGGTGGACGTAGCCGCGGTCCTCGTTGAGCACGCCGTCGCGGTCGAGGAACAGGGCGGGCTTGGGCGCTGCGGAAACGGGCACGTGGGGATCGTACGGGCTGAGAGTGTCGAGTGGGTTTCTAAAAGCCTGATTCCGGCCCTACGGTCGTGAAGGTTCCATGGCGAGGCGCCGATTTGGCCGACGTTCTTTCGATCCGCGACCTGCGTGTCGACTTCGACACCCACGACGGGGTCGTGAACGCGGTCCGTGGCGTCTCGCTCAGGGTCGGCCGGGGCGAGACCCTGGGCGTGGTGGGCGAGAGCGGCTCGGGCAAGAGCCAGACCTTCATGGCCGCCATGGGCCTCTTGGCGCGCAATGGCCGGGCCGCCGGCTCGGCGAGCCTGCACGGCGAGGAGCTGCTAGGCCTGTCGCCGCGCGAGCTGAACCGCGTGCGCGGCTCGAAGATGACCATGATCTTCCAGGACCCGCTGACGGCGCTGACGCCGCACGTGCGGATCGGGGAGCAGATCGCGGAGCCGCTGCGGCTGCACCTCGGGCTCTCGGACGCCGACGCGAAGGCGCGGGCCCGCGAGTGGCTCGACCATGTCCGCATCCCCGACGCGGCGCGGCGGCTGCGCCAGTATCCGCACGAACTGTCCGGCGGCATGCGCCAGCGGGTGATGATCGCCGCAGCCCTGGCGCCCGGCCCGGAACTGCTGATCGCCGACGAGCCGACCACGGCGCTGGACGTGACCGTGCAGGCCGAGATCCTGGACCTGATGGCCGAGCTGCAGCGGGCAACCGGCACGGCGCTGGTGCTGATCACCCACGACATGGGCGTGATCGCCCGCCTGGCCGACCGGGTCTGCGTCATGCGCGAGGGCGCCTGTGTCGAGGCCGGCCCGGTGGCCGACATCTTCCAGCGGCCGCAGAGTGACTACACCCGCGCCCTGCTGGCGGCGATCCCGCGCCTCGACCGCGCCGACCGGGGCGGACGGCCCGAGATCGCGCCGCCGTCCGTGGATGCGCCGGTGGTGGCCGAAGGCCGCGACGTGAAGGTCCACTTCCCGATTCGCGAGGGCCTGTTCGGCGGGACCCGGCTGCTGCGCGCCGTCGACGGCGTGTCGTTCGCCGTGCGCCAGGGCGAGACGCTGGGCGTCGTGGGCGAGAGCGGCTCGGGGAAGTCCACCCTGGCGCGGGCGGTCCTGAACCTGCTGCCGGCTACCGAGGGCGCGGTGACGCTGATGGGCCGCGACATCACCCATGCCGACCGCGAAGCCATGCGATCGGCTCGAAAAGACCTGCAGATCGTCTTCCAGGATCCGCTGGCCAGCCTCGATCCGCGCATGACCATCGGCGACTCGATCGGCGAGCCGCTCACCGTCTTCCGGCCGGGCCTGGGCCGCGCCGGGCGCGAGGCCGAGGTGCGCGCCATGATGGTCAAGGTCGAGCTCGATCCAGCCCTGATCAACCGCTACCCGCACGAGCTGTCGGGCGGCCAGAACCAGCGGGTCGGCATCGCCCGCGCCATGATCCTGAAGCCGCGCCTGGTGATCTGCGACGAGGCGGTCTCGGCGCTGGACGTCTCGATCCGCGCCCAGATCATCGACCTGCTGATCCAGCTCCAGAAGGACATGGGCCTGGCCATGATCTTCATCAGCCACGACCTGGCCGTGGTGCGCGAGATCAGTCACCGGGTGCTGGTGCTCTACCTGGGCCGGGTCATGGAGTTCGCCGACCGTGACCGCATCTGGCAGGCGCCGCAGCACCCCTATACCCGCGCCCTGCTCTCGGCCGCGCCCATCCCGAACCCCGCTGTCGAACGCACCCGCCAGCGCCTCAAGCTCCAGGGCGAGCCGCCCAGCCCCATGGACCCGAAGGCCGCCTTCCGCTTCCTGCCGTCACGCCGCGAGACCGGCCCGCCGCCTGCGCTGCAGGAGGTGGCGCCGGGTCACCTCGTGGCGGAGTTCGATTAGAGACCCTTCTCCCCTTTCGGGAGATCGATCGTCGTTCCCTTTTTGTTCAATTGCACAAGGGGCGCTGTTGCTCCGCTCCGCCCCCGTCGTTAGGTTGCGCGCCTTTCCGAACAGCCGGCCGCACCCATGACCCTCGCCTTCGACGACATCCTTGCCGCGCAAGAGCGGTTGAAGGGTCATATCGAGCGCACGCCGTGCCGCTTCTCCCGGACGCTGTCCGAGATCACCGGCGCCCAGGTCTGGGTGAAGTTCGAGAACCTGCAGTTCACGGCCGCCTACAAGGAGCGCGGTGCGCTCAACAAGCTGCTGCAGCTGGGCGAGAACGTGCGCTCGCGCGGGGTCATCGCCGCCTCGGCCGGCAACCACGCCCAGGGCCTAGCCTACCACGCCGCCCGCCTGGGCATCCCGGTCACCATCGTGATGCCCAAGGGCACGCCGTTCGTGAAGGTGCAGCAGACCCGCAACCACGGCGCCAACGTAGTGATCGAGGGCGACACCTACGATGACGCGGCCGCCCATGCCCGCACCCTCTGCGCCGAGCGCGAGCTGACCTTCGTCCACCCCTTCGACGACCACGACGTGATGGCCGGCCAGGGCACGGTGGCGCTGGAGATGCTGGAGGACGTGCCCGACCTGGAGATCCTGCCGATCCCGATCGGCGGCGGGGGCTTGATCGCCGGCATGGCGACGGCGGCCAAGCACCTCAAGAAGGACATCCGCATCATCGGCCTGGAGCCGGCGATGTTCCCCTCGTTCACCGCCAAGATGCGCGGCGTGCGCACGGCACAGGCCAATGGTGCGTCCACGATCGCCGAGGGCATCGCGGTGAAGGAGGTGGGCGAGCACACCTACGCCATCGCCCGCCCGCTGATCGACGAGGTGCTGCTGATCGAGGAGCCCTATTTCGAGCGCGGCATCGCCCTCTACACGAACGTCGAGAAGACGGTGGCCGAGGGCGCGGGCGCGGCCTCGCTGGCCGGCCTGCTGGCCTATCCCGAGCGGTTCCGCGGCAAGAAGTGCGGCCTGGTGATCACCGGCGGCAACATCGACACCCGCCTGCTGGCCTCGGTGCTGACGCGCGAGCTGGTGCGCGAGAGCCGGATCGTCAGCCTGCGCATCATCGGCGACGATCGCCCCGGCCTGCTGGCCAACGTCTCGGCGATCATCGGCCAGATGGGCGCCAACATCATCGAGGTGGCCCACAACCGCCTGGCGCTCGACGTTCCCGCCAAGGGGGCCGAGTTCGACGTGATGATCGAGACGCGCGACGCCCAGCACACCCAGGAGGTGATGGACGCCCTGCGGGAACGCGGCTACCCGCCGCGCGTCGTCTGAGGACCTGATCCATGAAGCGTACCCTGACCCTGATCGCCGCCGCCCTGGCGCTCGCAGCCTGCCAGCCCAAGGCGGGCAAGGAGGCCTCGGCCCCCGGCGCGCCGGCCCAGCCGTCCGAAGCCAGCAAGACCTTCATGGCGAAGGTGGCCAAGGAGCCCGGCGTGAAGGTGCTGCCGTCGGGTCTCGCCTACCGCATTGTCCGCTCGGGCCCCGAGACCGGCCTGAAGCCCCAGCTCACCGACGAGGTGAAGGTCCACTACGAGGGCAAGCTGGAGGACGGCACGATTTTCGACAGCTCGTATGAGCGCGGCCAGCCGGCGGCCATGCCGCTCAAGGCGCTGATTCCGGGCTGGCAGGAGGCCCTGCAGATGATGCGGCCCGGCGACGAGTGGGTGCTGATGGTGCCGTCGAACCTGGGCTACGGCGACGAACCGGCCGGCCAGATCCCGCCGGGCTCGCCGCTCATCTTCAAGATCGAACTGATCGACGTGCTGCCCGGTCCGGGGCGAATCCAGCAGGGTTGAACCCGTCACGCAGGCTTGGGGTGTGACAGCGGCCCCGGCCGGTCTAATCATGGGCGATGAGCGCCGATCTCTATCCCGCCGCCCGTGACCTGCTGGCGAAGCTGGTCAGCTTCGACACCACCTCGCGCGGGTCGAACCTCGAACTGGTCGAATGGGTCGAGGGCTATCTCGACGGCCTCTCGGTACCGCACCGGCGCGTGCCGAACGCCGACGGCAGCAAGACGAACCTGATGGCCACGATCGGCCCGTCGGTCGCCGGTGGCGCGGTGCTGTCGGGCCATACCGATGTGGTGCCGGTGGACGGCCAGCCCTGGACCAGCGACCCGTTCGAGCTGACCCAGAAGGGCGAGCGGCTCTACGGCCGGGGAACCTGCGACATGAAGGGTTTCCTGGCCCTGGCGCTGGCCGCCGCGCCCGAGCTCGCGCAGACGGCGAGGAAGCCGGTGCACCTGGCGTTCTCCTACGACGAGGAGATCGGCTGCCTGGGCGCGCCGCACATGATCGAGGTCATCCGCCGCGAACTGCCCGCCCCGGCCGTGGTGGTCGTGGGCGAACCCACCAACATGGAGGCGGTGAACGGGCACAAGGGCATCGCCACCTTCCACGTCACGGTCACCGGCCGCGAGTGCCACTCCAGCCAGCCGCACCTGGGCGTGTCGGCGGTCATGGAGGCGGTGAAGCTGATGAACGCGCTGAACCAGCTCTCGGCGCGGCTGTGGGACGAGGCCGACCCGGCCTCACCGTTCACGCCCAAGGGCCCGACCCTGACCATCGGCCAGGTGAACGGCGGCACGGCGCACAACATCATCGCCCGCGAATGCACGTTCGTGTTCGACCTGCGCTCGCCCGGCCCGCGGACGCCGGAGGAGATCATCGCCCCGTTCCTGGCCGAGTGCGCGGCGATGGATGCGGCGCTCAAGGCCCGCGCGCCGGAGGCCGGCGTGGTGGTCGAGCTGCGCACCAACGTCCCGCCCTTCATGCCCGAGGCGGAGGGCGCGGCCGAGGCGTTCGCCCGGCGCATGGCCGGCGACAACGGCCCGCCGCGGGTGGTGGCCTTCGCGGCCGAGGCCGGCCAGTTCCAGCAGGCTGGGTTTTCCACCGTCATCTGCGGCCCGGGCTCCATCGACCAGGCCCACCAACCGGACGAGTTCGTCGAGATCGCCCAGATGCAGCGCGGCGCCCAGTTCATGCGCCGCCTGATCGAGTGGGCTAGCGAAGCGCCCTGAGCGGCCGGATCACTGGCCGGCGGCGCGACAGGTCGCGCGGGCTCCAGGTCATGGCGGCGGCGATCTGGCCCAGCGATGCGCGCCGCAGCTTCTGCACGACGGCCCGCGTGCGGAAGATCTTCGGCGCACCGGCGAACGCGGCGCGCACCGCGCGCAGGATCAGCCGGATGTGGGGCCGATTGTCCTTCTTCAGATAGATCAGCACCAGCGCCGCCAGGTGGAGCGGCACGACCAGCGGCATGAGCAGGGCCGGGGTGTTCTTGAACAGCACCCAGAAGCGGTTGCGCGTGCCGTGGAAGACCGCGAACTCCGACTTGCGCCCGCCTGACGAGGCCGAGCCCACGTGGTGGATGGTGGCGTCTGGGACCAGCAGCGTCGGCTGGCCGACGAGCTGCAGCCGGTAGCCCAGGTCCACGTCCTCGCCGTAGCAGAAGAAGTCCTCGTCGAACCCGCCCAGATCGAGGAACAGCTTGCGGTCGATCATCATCGCCGCGCCGCAGGGGCTGAAGACTTCGCCCTCTTGCGCCGATCCATCGTCGGGGTTCAGGTAGCCGCCGCGGTAGGGGATGCCGGTGATGCTCATCACGTCCCCCAGGCCGTCCAGCAGGCCGGGCTCGCCCTCCACCATCTGGCGCGAGGTGAAGGACGACACCTCCGGATGCCGCGCCGCCGCGGCGACCAGCTTCTCCAGCCAGTCGGGCTCGGCGTAGGCGTCGGGGTTCAGCAGCACGTACCAGCGCCCTCGGCCCTCGCGGGCGCCCTGGTTGCCGGCGCCGGTGAAGCCCAGGTTCCCGTCGTTGCGGATCAGGCGCACCCAGGGGAACTCGCCGGCGATCGCCGCGTCGCCCGGATCGGGCGAATCATTGTCGATCACCAGGGTCTCGAAATCGCGGAAAGTCTGGGCGCCCAGGCGTTGCAGACAGGTGCGAAGCGTAGGCCCAGAGTTGTAGGCGATCACGCAGACGGTCACTGCCGGGTGTTCGGCCTTGTCATCGCCTTCATGCTGCGCCATGCGACAGCCACACCCTGCATTGCCTGGATCACCGATGACGATCACGCCGCTCGCCATTCCCGACGTCCTGCTTATCACGCCGAAGCGCCATGGCGATGCGCGGGGATGGTTCTCCGAGACTTGGAGCCAGAAGGCGCTCGCGGGCAGCGCGGCCGATACGACGTTCGTGCAGGACAACCAGGCCTACAGCTCGCGCAAGGGCATCATTCGTGGCCTGCACTTCCAGAAGGGCGCGACCTCGCAGGGCAAGCTCATCCGCGCCCTGACCGGCGCGATCTTCGACGTGGTGGTCGACCTGCGCCAGGGGTCCGCCACCTACGGCCAGGCCGTGAGCGCCGAACTGACGGCCGAGGCCGGCGAGCAGCTCTGGGTGCCGCGCGGTTTCGCCCACGGCTACTGCACCCTCACCGAGGAGTGCGAGATCTTCTACAAGGTCGACAACCTCTACGCGCCGACCGAGGAAGGCGGCGTGATCTGGAACGATCCCGACCTGAACATCGAGTGGCCGCTCGCGGGCGAGCCCCTGCTGTCCGAGAAGGACACCAAGCTTCCGCGCCTGAAGGACCTGGGTCCGCTCGGCTTCTAGCCGCCGAGGTCTAGTAGCTGAGCTTCGGATACCAGTCGGGCCGGCGGCCGGCCGGCGTCATGTCCAGCACGGTCCAGAGCGGCGAGAGGTCGGGCGCGCCGCGCGGATCCTGGCCGGGGTCGGCCTGATCGCCGCCCATCTCGCCGCTGTAGAAGTGTCGGATCACGCCGTCCTTGCGGGTGAAGACGTTGAAGCCCGGCATGTCGCTGCCGTCGGGCGCGATGGCGTGGAAGTCGCGGCTGAAAGCGTCGTCGGCGTCGGCGTACATGGGCAGGTGACTCCAACCGCGCTCCAGCTTGGCCGCGATCTGCCGCTCGATGGACGCACGGCCCACGATGGCCAGGGCGACGTTCTGGCGGATGTCGGGGGCGACGCCGTCCCAGGCGTTCAGCATGTTCGTGCACATCGGGCACGGTCGCTGCCGCTGCGGCCCGAACATCCAACTGTAGAGCACGAGCGTGTCCTTATCGCCGAACATGTCGGCCAGGCTGGCCGCGCCGTTCTCGCCGACGAACTTGTAGTCGGCTGTCACCTCGCCGCCGGGCGGGAGCGCGCGACGCTGGGCGGCCACGCGCTCGATGTGGCGGCGCAGCTCGATCTCCTCGGCCAGCAGGGCGTTGCGGGCCGCGCGGTATTCGGCGCTCTCGTTCGGGAAGCGTGTGGCGTTGCGGGCCGCGAGGTCGGCGGCAGAGGCCAGGGTTGAACCGTCGGGCATGTCGTCATCTCCCATGTCGAACCTCAGGAACGGGACGCCGGGGCCTCAGGGTTCCGCCCGGGCGCTCCATTCTCCTAGGACGTCCGGATCGGCCTCATCTCGACAATATGCGGTACGAATTTCCGCGAAGGCGTCGGGCAACAGGCGTTGCAGCGCCCAGACCGCTGCGCCCCGCACCAGCGGCGACGGGTCGGCCAACAGCCGCTCGGCCTCGGCGGCCAGCGCGGGATCGCCGGAATTGCCGATTGCGTAGAGCACGTTGCGGAGGAACCGGTCGCGGCCGATCCGCTTGACCGGACTCTTCGAGAAGAGGGCGCGGAAGGCCGGGTCGTCCAGGCGCGAGAGCTCGGCCAGGGACGGCGCCGTCAGGGCCTCGCGCGCCGCCAGCTTCTGTTCCCGCCCGACCTGGGCGAACTTGTTCCAGGGGCAGACGGCCAGGCAGTCGTCGCAGCCGTAGATCCGGTTGCCGAGCGCGGGGCGGAACTCGCGCGGAATCGGCCCCTTCAGCTCGATGGTCAGGTACGAGATGCAGCGACGCGCATCCAGCTGGTAGGGCGTCGGGAAGGCGCCTGTCGGACAGATGTCGAGGCAGGCCTGGCACGAGCCGCAGCCGCCGGCGTCGCGACCGTCCGCCGCCAGGTCCAGCGTGGTCAGGATCGAGCCCAGGAACAGCCATGAGCCGAACTCGCGGCTGACGAGGTTCGTATGCTTGCCCTGCCAGCCAAGCCCGGCGCGTTCGGCCAACGGCTTTTCCAGTAGGGGGGCTGTGTCGACGAAGACCTTCAGCTCGCCGCCGAAGCGGCCCTGCAGCCAGCGGGCCAGCGCCTTCAGCCGGCTCTTGATGAGGTCGTGGTAGTCGTCGCCCTGGGCGTAGACGCTGATCGCCGCCCGGTCGGCCCGCTCAAGGATCTTGAGCGGATCGCGGTCTGGGCCGTAATTCATGCCCAGCACGATGGCCGAGCGTGCTTCGGCCCACATGGCGCGCGGATGGCGGCGGCGCTCGACCGTCTCGGCCATCCATCCCATCTCGCCGTGTCGGCCCGCGTCCACGAACTCGACCAGCCGTCCGGCGGCCGGCCAGGACTCGTCGATGTCTGTGAAGCGGCAGAGGTCGAAGCCGAGCGCGAGAGCTTCGGCGCGGATCAGCTCGGTGGTGTCAGAAGTCGAGGTCGTCATAGTGGCCGGCGGGGTGCAGCCCCGGCCAGCGGTCCTGCAGGAGCGGCCGGAACGCGGGCCGCGACTTCATCTTCATGTACCACGTCTTCACGGCCGGGAACTCGCGCCAGGGCATGTCCCCGAAATAGTCGATGACCGAGAAGTGGGCGGCGGCGGCGAAGTCGGCTAGCGACATGCGCTTGCCGGCCAGCCATTCGCGGGCCTGCAGCAACTCGTCCAGCATGAAGAGGTGGTTCTTCAGGGCGTCCTTGCCTGTGCGCAGGTTGGCGAGCTCGGGCGCGCCCAGGCCCAGCAGGCGCTTCTCGATCTTCTCGTGCAGGATGTAGCCCGAGGCCTCGAACTCGAACTTGCGCTCGAACCAGGTGATCAGCCGGCGCGCCTCGGCCCGCTCGGCCGGGTCGCCCGGCGCGAACAGCGGCGGGTCGGCATAGGTCTCTTCCAGGTGGTCGAGGATCGCGCGGGGCTCGCACAGCACCAGGGGCGGCTTGCCCGCCTCGGCCTCGACCAGCACCGGGACCATGCCCGAGGGGTTCAGCTTCGTGAGCTCGCGCGGGCGCTCCCAGTAGCGCACCGACACATCGACGAACGGCAGCCGCTTCTCGCCCAGCGCGAGGCGCACCTGGCGCGAGGCCGGGTCGAGCGGGAAGTGATGGAGGGTGCGTTCGACGGTCATAGCGGCATGTACGGGAGGGGGCGCGCCTCATACGCGAATCGTTGGGATGCCAACAGACGCCCAGGGGCTTAACGGGTCGTTTACTGCGTTGAGACGGCTGTGGATTCAGCGAACGCACCACCGTGTGGTTCCGCCCGCCCGCGCGGATCGGCGTGGATGATGATGTCGGCGGCGGGGAAGGCGGCCAGGATCCGCTTCTCGGCCGCGACGATCACTTCGTGCGCCGCCTCCAGCGTCAGCTTGGGGTCCAGGTCCACGTGCATCTGGATGTGGACGTAGGGGCCTGACGCCCGCGTGCGGAGCTGGTGGACGTCGGTCAGGCGCGGGTCCTCCGAGGTCAGCCGCACGATCTCGGCGCGGGCTTCGTCGGGCAGTTCGCGGTCCATGAGCTGGGCGGCCGCCTCGCGGAACACCCCGATGGCGCCCCAGAGCAGGAGCGCCGCCACCGCCAGGCCCGCGGCGGCGTCGAAGCCATTCACGCCCATCCAGGCCGAGGCCGCGATGCCGGCCAGCGCGATGACGTTGGAGGCCAGGTCGGTGGCGTAGTGCGCCCGGTCGCCCGAGACGGCCACCGAATTGGTCTGGCGCAGCACGCGGGTCTGGGCGGCGATCAGGCCGGCGGTCAGCAGGGTGGAGATCGCCATCACCGCCACCGCCCACCCCTCCTGGCGCAGCGGGTGCGGCGCGGCGAAGTCACCGAACGCCTCACGGGCGATCAGGGCCGCCGAGGCGAAGACCAGGCCGGCCTGCATCAGGCTGGCGAAGGCCTCGGCCTTGCCGTGGCCGAACCGGTGCTCGGCGTCGGGCGGTGCGGCGGCGTAGCGGACAGCGAAGGCGGCGCCCAGCGAGGCGATCAGATCGAGGCCGGAGTCCGCCATCGACGCCAGCATCGCCGTCGAACCAGAGGCCAGCCACGCCGCCAGCTTGATCGCCACCAGCACGCTGGCGGTGGCGACGGAGAGCAGCGTGACCCGCCGGGTCAGCGCGGCGGTCTCGGCGGCGGTGAGGCGGGCGGCGGAGGCCATGCCCGACCTTAGCTTTCCCTCCCCTTCATGGGGAGGGTGGCTGCGCGCGACGCAAGCAGACGGTGGGGAAACCCAGGCCGGGCGCTGAGCTTGATCTTTGGATCCCCACACCGTGCGCCTGCGGCGCGTCGACCCTCCCGGGGAGCGAAAGAGCCTAGGCCGCCTTCTTCGGCATCGGGCCCACGTACAGGCTCGCGGGCCGGATCAGCCTCCCGCCGGCCAGCTGTTCCCGGGCATGCGCCAGCCAGCCGGCCACGCGGCCCATGGCGAAGACGCAGGTGAAGGCGCTGGGCGGGAAGTCCAGCGCCTCCAGGAGCAGCGCCGTGTAGAACTCGACGTTGGTCTCCAGCGACCGGTTCGGCTTGTGCTCGCTCAGGATGGCCAGCGCCGCCGCCTCCACGGCTTCGGCGAACTCCAGGCGGCCCTGGCGGGCGTCCAGCCAGCGCACGGCGGTCTTCAGGGCGTCGGCGCGGGGGTCGCGCACCTTGTAGACCCGGTGGCCGAAGCCCATCAGCCGGTCGCCGCGGGCGAGCGCCGACTCGATCCAGGCGCGCGCGTTCCCGGGCTCGCCGATCTCGTCCAGCATCTCGATGACCGGGCCGGGCGCGCCGCCGTGCAGCGGGCCTTTCAGCGCGCTGATCCCGGCCAGCACCGCCGAGCCCAAGCCAGCGCGCGTCGAGGCCACCACGCGGGCGGCGAAGGTCGAGGCGTTCAGACCGTGGTCCGCGACGGTCACGAGGTAGGTGTCGAGCGCATCCGCCTCGGCCTTGCTGGCCGGCGCGCCGCGCAGCATCCGCAGGATGTCGGCGGCGTGGCTCAGGGCGGCGTCCGGCGCCACGGGCGCCTCGCCCGCCTGGGCGCGCACCACCGCGGCGGTGAAGACGGCCGGCGCCGCCAGCAGGCGGAACGCCGTGTCGATGTCGTCGCCGTCGGCCAGGCGGGCCGTCAAGGCGCGCATGGCCTCGATGGGCGTGCGGTCCAGCAGACCGGTGTCCAGCGCCGAGACCTCGGCGAAGACCTCGGCGCGAGCGTCGCCCAGCGCTGCGCGCACGTCGGCCGGCAGGTCCGGATAGAAGCCGCCGAACAGCAGGGCGACGACATCCTCGTAGGTGGCGTGGCCCGCCAGCTCGTCCAGCGAGCGGCCGCGCACGATCAGGACGCCGGCCGCGCCGTCGACCTCTGACAGGACGGTTTCAGCGGCGACGACGCCTTCCAATCCATCGGACATTTCGGGTCTCCAAGTCTCTTGCTGGCGACCAGAAATGCCTTCACAGTGGAATCGTCAATCTTGATCAATATGATCAATATATAGCTCGCGCCAGGATGCCGCAGACCGACTGGATCGCCGCCGAGGAAGCGCAGGCCCGGCTGGGGGTGCGCCCGCAGACGCTGTACGCCTACGTCAGCCGCGGGCGGGTCAGCGTGCGGCCCGATCCCGGCGATCCCCGCCGCAGCCTCTACCGCGCCGCCGACATCGCCGCCCTGGTCCAGCGCAAGTCGCGCAGCCGCAAGGTCTCCGAGGTGGCGGCCGGCGCGATCAACTGGGGCGAGCCGGTGCTCTCCTCGGCGATCACCACGGTCAGCGGTGGGCGGCTGTTCTACCGCGGCCGCGACGCGATCCGCCTGGCTGAGACCGAGACGCTGGAGTCGGTGGCGCGCCTGCTGCGCGGCGGCCACGGGGCGGCGCTGAAGCGCACCGATCGGCCAAGGCCGCCGCTCGGTGCGGGCATGCGCACGCGCGGCTACCTGGCCCTGGCCCAGCGGGCGGCGGTGGACCCGCCGGCGCGCGGCCGCGCGGCGCTGGCGCTTGCTGTAGAGGCGGCGACCCTGCTGGACGTGCTGACCGACGCCATCGCCGGCGAAGTGGGCGGCGGGGCGATCCACAACCGGCTGGCCCTGGCCTGGGGGCAGGGGCCGGGCGGGCCAGGCGCGGACCTGATCCGCCGCATCCTGGTGCTGGTCGCCGACCACGAACTGAACGCCTCGGCCTTCTCGGCGCGCGTGGCGGCGTCCACTGGGGCGTCGCTAGCGGCCTCGGCGCTGGCGGGGCTGGCGACGCTGTCGGGCCCCCGGCACGGCGGGGCGACGGCGGCGGTGGCGAAGTTCGCGGCCGAGGCGGCCCAGCTCGGGCCGCGTGAGGCGATCGCCAGCCGCCTGCAGGACGACCGCGCCCTGCCGGGGTTCGGGCACAACCTCTATCCCGACGGTGACCCGCGCGCCGCGGCCCTGCTGGAGCGGTTCGAGCCGCCGCCCGAGCTGTCGCGGCTGCAGGCGGCGGTGAAGGCGGTCACCGGCCTCGACCCCAACGTCGACTTCACGCTGATCGCCGCGTGCGAGGCGCTGGGCCTGCCGTCCGACGCGCCCTTCGCCCTCTTCAGCATCGCCCGCTGCGCCGGCTGGATCGCCCACGCCATCGAGCAGGGACAAGCCGACGCCCTGATCCGCCCGCGGGCGCGGTACATCGGGCCGGAGCCGGAGGGGGTATGAGATTTTTCCCTCCACATGAAGGGGAGGGAAAGCCGTGCCTCAAGCCCGCTCGTGCACGCGTTCCTCGCCCTCCAGGGCGTGGTCCAGGCGGCCGACCATCTCCTTCGGGCAGACCTGCCAGAAGTTCTCGAGCGCCAGGTCCCAGTTGCGGAGCAGGTCGAGCGCGAGCGCCGAGCCGGTCTCCTTCTGGTGCTCCTCGACCAGCTTCTTCAGCACGCCCTGCCAGTGGGCGCTGGCCACCCGGCAGATCACCACGCTCTCGGTGTTGAGCTGGCGGCGGAAGCTGTGGTCGGCGTCGTAGACGAAGGCCATGCCGCCGGTCATGCCGGCCGCGAAGTTGAAGCCGACCGCGCCCAGGATCACCGCGACCCCGCCGGTCATGTACTCCAGCCCGTTGGCGCCGCAGCCCTCGATGACCGTGGTGGCCCCCGAGTTGCGCACGGCGAACCGCTCGCCCGCCAGGCCCGCCGCGAACAGCCGCCCGGACGTCGCGCCGTACAGCACCGTGTTGCCGATGATGGCGTTCAGGTGCGGCTGGGCGATCTGCGGCGCCGGCCGGATCACGATGGTGGCGCCCGATAGGCCCTTGCCCACGTAGTCGTTGGCCTCGCCGGTCACTTCCAGGCGCAGGCCCTGGACCGCGAAGGCGCCCAGGCTCTGTCCGGCCGAACCCTTGAGCTGGACCGTCAGGTGGCCCGGCTGCAGGCCGTCCATGCCGAACGTGCGCACCATGTGCGAGGACGTCCGCGTGCCGATGGCGCGCGCGGTGTTCTGCACCGTGTAGGTGAGCTGCATCTTCTCGCCGCGCTCCAGCATGGGCGCCGCGTCGCGGACGATCTGGGCGTCGAGCGTGTCGGGCACTTCGTTGCGGCCCTCGATGGTGCAATAGGGCTTGTTGAGGCCCGGGTCGGCCTTCACCAGCAGCGGGTTCAGGTCGAGGTCGTCCAGGTGCTCGCCGCCGCGGCTGACCTGCATGAGCAGGTCGGTTCGGCCGATGATGTCCTGCAGCGAGCGGGCCCCGATCTTGGCCAGGATCTCGCGCACTTCCTCGGCGATGAACGTGAAGAGGCTGATCACCTTCTCGGGCGTGCCGGTGAACTTCGAGCGCAGGCCCTCGTCCTGGGTGCAGACCCCCACCGGGCAGGTGTTGGAATGGCACTGGCGCACCATGATGCAGCCCATGGCGATCAGGCTGGCGGTGCCGATTCCGAACTCCTCGGCGCCCAGCATCGCGGCCACCACCACGTCGCGCCCCGTGCGGATGCCACCGTCGGTCCGCAGGCGCACGAAGTGGCGCAGGTTGTTCAACGTGAGCACCTGGTGGGCTTCGGACAGGCCCATCTCCCACGGCCCACCGGCGTACTTGATCGAGGTCTGGGGCGAAGCGCCGGTGCCGCCGACATTGCCCGAGATCAGGATCACGTCGGCCTTGGCCTTCGCCACGCCCGCGGCGATCGCGCCGATGCCGGTCATGGAGACAAGCTTCACGGTCACCCGGGCGTCGGGGTTGATCTGCTTCAGGTCGTAGATGAGCTGGGCCAGGTCCTCGATCGAATAGATGTCGTGGTGCGGCGGCGGGCTGATCAGCATCACCCCCGGCGTCGCGTGGCGTAGACGTGCGATCAGCTCAGTCACTTTGAAGCCGGGCAATTGCCCACCCTCGCCGGGCTTGGCGCCCTGGCTGACCTTGATCTCGATCTCGCGGCACTGGTTCAGGTACTCGGCGGTCACGCCGAACCGGCCCGAGGCGATCTGCTTCACCGCCGAGTTCGGATTGTCGCCGTTGGGCAGCGGCTGGTAGCGGCTGCGGTCCTCGCCGCCCTCGCCGGAGACGCTCTTCGCGCCGATCCGGTTCATGGCGATGTTGAGGACGCCGTGCGCCTCGGGCGCCAGCGCGCCCATGCTCATGCCGGGCGTCAGGAACCGCTTGCGGATCTCGTTGACGCTCTCGACCTCCTCCAGCGGCGCAGCCTTGGTGTCGGCGCGGATGTCGAGCAGGTCGCGCAGCTGGATGGCCGGCAGGGTGCGCATGCCGTCCGAGAAGCGCTTGTAGACCTGGTAGTCGCCGGTGTCGCAGGCGCGCTGCAGGGTGTGGATCATCCGCGCCTCGAAGGCGTGTGCCTCGCCCGTGCGGCGCGCCTTGTAGAAGCCGCCGACCGGCAGGCTGATGGCCGCGGGGTCCCACGCCTTGCGGTGCAGCTCGACCGACTTGGCCTCGATCCCGGCCAGGCCGATGCCCGAGATGCGCGACGGCATGCCGGGGAAGAACTCGGCCACCAGGCTGCGCGACAGGCCCACGGCTTCGAAGTTGTAGCCGCCCCGGTACGACGAGATCACCGAGATGCCCATCTTGGAGATGATCTTGAGCAGGCCGCCCTCGATCGCCTTCTTGTGGTTCAGGCACAGGTCGCGCAGCGACAGTTCGCCGGTCAGGCCGCGCTCCTGGCGGTCCAGGAAGCTCTCCTGGGTCAGGTAGGCGTTCACGGCCGTCGCGCCAACGCCGACCAGCACCGCATAGGCGTGGGTGTCCAGCGCCTCGGCCGAGCGGACGATGATCGAAACGTAGCTGCGCAGGCCCTTGCCCACCAGCCAGGCGTGGACGCCGCCGGTGGCCAGGATCATCGGCAGGGCGACCCGCTCGGGGCCGGCCGCCATGTCGGTCAGCACGATGGTGGAGCAGCCGCGCAGGGCGGCCTCCTCGGCTTCAGCGCGGATGCGATCCAGGTTGGCGCGCAGGGCGTCGCCGCCGCGCGCGTCCTCGGCGGGGATCGGCATGGTGCAGTCGATCTGGGCGACGTTCTTCTCGCCGATCTCGTCCACCACGCGCTGGTACATGCCGGTGGTCAGGACCGGGCTTTCCATCACGAAGACGTCGGCCTGGGTCTCGTTCTCGGCCAGGATGTTGCCCAGGTTCTTGAACCGGGTCTTGAGGCTCATGACCGCCGTCTCGCGCAGCGAGTCGATCGGCGGGTTGGTCACCTGGCTGAAGTTCTGCCGGAAGAAGTGGCTGAGCGGGCGGTAGCCGTCCGACAGCACCGCCAGCGGCGTGTCGTCGCCCATGGAGCCCACGGCTTCCTTGGCGTCCTCGACCATGGGGGCCAGGATCAGCTCGAGGTCCTCCAGGGTGATGCCGGCGGCGGCCTGGCGGCGCACCAGTTCCTCGCGGGCGTAGAGGCGCGGCTCGGGCCCGGGGCCGATCTTCTCCTCCAGGTCCACCATGTTGCCGAGCCAGCGGTCGTAGGGGTGCTGGGCGGCCAGGCGGTCGAGGATCGCCTCCTCGTCGTAGAGCTTGCCCTCGGCCAGGTCGATGGCGAGCATCCGGCCGGGCTCGATGTGCGCCTTGCGCACGATGCGGCTCTCTTCCACGCGGCACATGCCGGCTTCCGAGCCCACGATCAGCAGGCCGTCCGACGTCTGGGCGACGCGCAGGGGGCGCAGGCCGTTGCGGTCCTTGCCGGCCACCACCCAGCGGCCGTCGCTGGCGCAGACGGCGGCTGGGCCGTCCCACGGCTCCATCACCGCGTTGCAGTAGGAATAGAGCGCCTTGTGGCTGGCCTTCATCTGTTCGCCCGAGCGGGTGTTCCACGCCTCGGGGATCAGCAGGGTCTTGGCCATCGGCGCGTCGCGGCCGGCGCGCACCAGCACCTCGAACGTGTTGTCCAGCGCGGCGCTGTCGGAAACGCCCGGCTGGATCACCGGTTTGATGTCATCCTGGTAGTCGCCGAACGCCGAGGCCGCCATGCGGATCTCGTGGCTCTTCATCCAGTTGACGTTGCCCTTCAGCGTGTTGATCTCGCCGTTGTGGGCCAGCATCCGGAACGGCTGGGCCAGTCGCCATTCCGGGAAGGTGTTCGTCGAGTAGCGCTGGTGGAAGATCGCCACCGCCGCCTGGAACCGCGGGTCGGTCAGGTCCGGATAGAAGGCGTCGATGCTCTCGGCCAGGAACATGCCCTTGTAGATCAGGGCCCGCGCCGACAGCGAGCAGATGTAGAAATGCTGGATGTTCGCCTGGGCCACGCGCTTCTCGATCCGCTTGCGGCAGAGGAACAGCGCGCGCTCCAGCGCCTCGCCCTCCAGGCCGCGCGGCGGCGACAGCATGATCTGCTCGATCTCGGGGCGGGTGGCGTTGGCCTTCTCGCCGATCACCGAGGTGTCGGTCGGCACCTGGCGCCAGCCGTAGATGTAGAAGCCGAAGCGCAGGACCTCGGACTCCACGATGGTCCGGCAGGCTTCCTGGGCGCCCAGGTCGACGCGCGGCAGGAAGACCTGGCCGACGGCGATGGGGCCGGGACGCACGACATGGCCGATCCGCTCCACGTGGGCGGCGAAGAAGTCCTGCGGAACGCTGACCAGCACGCCCGCGCCGTCGCCGGTCTTGCCGTCGGCGTCGACGGCGCCCCGGTGCCACACGGCCTTCAGGGCGCGGATGGCCAGCTCCACCACCTCGCGACGCGGCTTGCCGTCGATGGCGCAGACCAGACCGACGCCGCAGGCGTCGTGCTGTTCGGTGATGTCGTATCCGCCGTTGGCCTCCAGCAGCAGCTGACGGTCGCGTTCGTAGCGGGCAAGGATGTCGTCGGTCATCAGGCGGTCCTCAGGCGGGTGGGCCAGCCCACGCGCACCAGGGTTTCATCGGGATCGGAGACGGCGAATTCGTACATGCCCCAGGGCTTGTGCTCGGGGCGCTGGATGACGCCGGGACCGAAGGCCTGGGCCACGGCGTCGACGTCTTCCACGTAGAGATAGAGGCCGAAGGGGTTGCGGCCGGGGATCAGCCAGCCTTCGACGGCCTTGGTCAGGTGCAGCGCCCCGCCCCGGCCGTCGGCCAGGATGCGGTAGTCGCCGTGGTCGCCGCCGTCCGCCAGCGAAAAGCCCAGCCGCGCGTAGAACGCCTGGCTGGCGTCCAGGTCGTTGCAGGGCAGGATGGCGGTCAGCGTCTGCTGCATCGGGCTACTCGGCGGCCACGAGGCCGGCGCTGGCGTGGGCGGCCAGGTAGCGGTGCATGGCCTCGGCGGCGTCGCGGCCGTCGCGGATGGCCCAGACCACCAGGCTGGCGCCGCGCACGATGTCGCCCGCGGCGAAGACGCCGGGGATCGAGGTCATCATGTTGCGCATGTCGGTCTTCACCGTGCCCCAGCGAGTGACGGTCAGGTCCGGCACGTCGAAGGCGGTCGGCAGGTCCTCGGGATCGAAGCCCAGGGCCTTGATCACGATGTCGGCCTTCAGCTCGAAGTCGGCGCCTTCGATCTCCTCCGGCGACTGGCGGCCCGAGGCGTCGGGCGGGCCCAGGCGCATGCGCGCGGCCACCAGGCCGGCAGCCTTCAGGGCGTCGCCGGTCACCGCCTTCGGCGCGGCCAACCATTCGAAGATCACGCCCTCTTCCTCGGCGTGGCTGACCTCGCGGTCCGAGCCCGGCATGTTGGCGCGGTCGCGGCGGTAGAGGCAGGTGACTGAGGTCGCGCCTTGGCGGATGGCGGTGCGCACGCAGTCCATCGCGGTGTCGCCGCCGCCGACCACGACCACATCCTTGCCGTGAGCGTCCAGTTTGCCGGTGTCGAAGTCGGGGACCTCGTCGCCCAGCCCCTTGCGGTTGGACGCGATCAGATAGTCCAGGGCCGGCACGACGCCCGCCGAGCCCGCCCCCGGCACGGTCATGTCGCGCGCGGCATAGACGCCGGTGGCGATCAGGATGCTGTCGTGCTTGGCGCGCAGTTGCTCCAGCGTGGCGTCGCGGCCCACCTCGAAGTCGAGGACATATTCCACCCCACCCTCGGCGAGGCGGCGGGTGCGGCGCTCCACGACCTCCTTCTCCAGCTTGAAGCCGGGGATGCCGTAGACCAGGAGGCCGCCCGGGCGGTCGTGGCGGTCGTAGACGGTGACCTTGTAGCCCAGCTCGCGCAGGCGCTCGGCGGCGGCCAGGCCGGCCGGGCCCGCGCCGATGATGCCCACCGCCTGGCTGCGCTCGGCCGCGGCGACCAGCGGGCGCACCCAGCCGCTCTCCCAGGCCTTGTCCGATAGATAGCGCTCGACCGCGCCGATGGTGACGGTGCCGTGGCCCGACTGCTCGATCACGCAGTTGCCCTCGCACAGGCGGTCCTGCGGGCAGATGCGGCCGCAGATCTCGGGCATCGAGTTGGTGGCCTGGCTGAGGGCGTAGGCCTCCTCCAGCCGCCCCTCGGCGGTCATCCGCAGCCAGTCGGGGATGTTGTTGTGCAGCGGGCAGTGGGTCTGACAGAACGGCACGCCGCATTGCGAGCAGCGCGAGGCCTGCTCGGACGCCTTGGCGTCGATGAAGTCGCGGTAGATTTCGTGGAAATCCCCGGCGCGCGCCTCGGCGTCCCGCTTCTCGGGCGTCGCCCGCGCGGTCACCGTGAATTTCAGCATGCGCTCGGCCATGGAAGTGCGCCCTCTCCGTTCGAGCGGCCATCTAGAGGGCAGGATTTTGCGTGAAAAGACGGTAGTCTCAATAATGGACTATCAGAGTCGCTCAATGACGCCGATGTGACCATCAAGCGCAGCCGTTTCGGAAAATTAGTCCAATTTTGAGATGAACCTATTGTTCACCATAGTCCGCGCCCTGTCCCGCCCTTCGACCTGACTTGGAGCCTCCATCGTGCTGCCGGACTGGGCCTACGCCGTCATCCTCGGGATCATCGAGGGGCTGACGGAATTCATCCCTGTCTCTTCGACGGGCATGATGCTGCTGGCGAAAAAGGCGATGGGGCTGCCCGACGGCTTCTGGGACACCTTCGCGGTGATGATCCAGCTCGGCGCTATCCTGGCCGTGGTGGTCCTGTACTTCGGCAAGCTCTGGAAGCAGGTCATCGGCCTGCCCACCAGCCCTGAGGCGCGCAAGTTCGCGCTAACGGTCATCGTGGCCTTCCTGCCGTCGGTAGTGCTGGGCCTGCTGCTGCACGATTTCATCAAGGCGGTGCTGTTCGAGACCCCGCGGGTGCAATGCATCTCGCTGATCATCGGCGGGGTGATCCTCCTGTTCGTCGACCGCATCGCGCCGCGGCCGGTCGAGCACGACCCGATGAAGCTCTCGCTGGGCCGGGCGTTCGCCATCGGCCTCTTCCAGGTGCTGGCCATGATGCCCGGCGTCTCGCGCTCGGGCGCCACCATCGTCGGCGGCATGCTGATGGGCGTGGAAAAGCGCGCCGCCGCCGAGTTCACCTTCTTCCTCGCGATCCCGACGATGCTGGGCGCCTTCGTGCTGGACGCCTGGCAGAGCCGCGACCAGCTGACCGCCGACACGGCGCCCCTGATCGCCATCGGTTTTGCGGTGTCGTTCGTGGTGGCCCTGGTGGTGATCCGCACCATGTTGGCGGTCGTCACCAGCCGCGGCCTCGCGCCCTTCGGCTGGCTGCGGATCCTGATCGGCGGCGTGGGCTTGGCGCTGCTGACGTTCGCCTAGGCGCCTTCCCACGCAGTGGGAGCGGGGGACCGTCGGCCGAAGAGCCGATGGTCGAGAAGGCAGGCCGGAAGCGCTGCGCTTGGATCAGCCACTCAAAGGCTCGGGGGATGGGGCCTGCCCTCTCCACCACCCGCTCTTCGCCTGCGGGTCGGCATGCGGTCCCCCTCTCCCACCTCCGGTGGGAAAGGAACGGCCTAGACCCGCCCCGCTTCCAGCTCGCGGGCGTCCTGGTCGGCGTACTGGCCGCCCTTGCGGTAGGCGTAGAGATAGGTTGGCAGGACCGCTTCCAGCGTCGTGGGCGTCAGGCCGAGCTCGCTGAGGCCCGGATATGACGCGCTGCAGACATTGTCGCTGCGCAGGGCCTCGACCTGGTCGGCGGTCACCGGCTGGGGCACGAGGCCGCCCACGAGGTCGAAGACGCTGCCCAGCGCCGCGGCGGCCGGGAACGGCAGCGGGACGAGCAGGCGGCGCTGGTCGGTTTCGGCCAGCATGACCTCCATCAGCGTCTTGAACGTATAGGTCGCGGGCCCGCCCAGCTCGTAGGTCTGGCCCGCGGCGGCGTCGCTGGTGACGGCCTTGGCCAGCGCCAGGCCCACGTCGCCCACGAACACCGGCTGGAAGCGGGTCTCGCCGCCCCCGATCAGCGGCAGCACCGGGCTGATCGCCGCCATCTTGGCGAACTTGTTGAAGAAGCCGTCGCCCGTGCCGAACACGATCGAGGGCCGAACGACCACGGCGTCCTGGTAGATCTCTCGGACTGCGGCCTCGCCCTCGGCCTTGGTACGCAGGTACTTCGACGGCGAGTTGGCGTCGGCGCCGAGGGCCGACACCTGCACCACGCGCTTCACGCCCATGCCCCAGGCGGCCTCGGCCACGTTCTTGACGCCCATCACGTGGATCGCTTGGAAGCCCTGGCGGCCGGTCTCGCGGCCGACGCCCACCAGGTTCAGCGAGGCGCCCGCCCCGTCCAGCGCCCGCTCGATCGAGGGAATGTTGCGGATGTTGGCCTGCACGACGTCGATCTGCCCCACGTCGCCCAGCAGGCGCATCTTGTAGGCCAGGTTCGGGTTGCGCACGGCCACCCGGACGCGCCAGCCGGCCTTGGCCAGGTAGCGGACGGCCTGGGTCCCGACGAAGCCGGAGCCGCCGAAGACGGTGACGAGGTTCTGCATGGCGGCGCGGCCGGTCCTGAAGCTCTGAGAAGGGTGCGGTTTATGCGATGCGGCGACGCCTCGCAATGTCAGGCTGAGAAGGGCCGTTGACCCGGTGGGGCCGGCGCCATATGTAGCCGCCTCCCGATCCGACGGACGGGGCCCAGGTGGCGGAATTGGTAGACGCGCTGGCTTCAGGTGCCAGTGGCTTAACGGCCGTGGAGGTTCGAGTCCTCTCCTGGGCACCATCGGGTTCCTCAAGACCCGGTGGGCGGGGCGTTACCGGCCCCGGACCCCTATCCGGGGGTAGTCCTTTCCCGGGCGCCACCCCTACGCTAAACCAGCGTTCCACGTCGGAGTTCGAAGAGAAGTGACGACTTTCGTGCATGAGGGCGACCTGCCGGCCGAAGCGCTGGCGAACGCCTCCGCGGTGGCCGTCGATTCGGAGACCATGGGCCTGCGGCTCGGCCGCGACCCGCTCTGCGTGGTGCAGCTCTCGGACGGCAACGGCGACGCCCATGTGGTGAAGCTGGACCGCTCCACCTACGACGCGCCCAACCTGAAGCGGCTGCTGACCGATCCGGCGGTGACGAAGATCTTTCACTTCGGCCGCTTCGATATCGCCATGTTCTGGCTGCACCTTGGGGTCGTGACCGCTCCCGTCTACTGCACCAAGATCGCCTCGAAGCTGGCGCGCACCTACACCGACCGCCACGGCCTGAAGGACGTGACGAAGGAGCTGGTCGGCGTCGATATCTCCAAGGCCCAGCAGAGCTCGGACTGGGGCGCCGCCAAGCTCAGCGAGGACCAGGTGGCCTACGCCGCCTCGGACGTCCTGCACCTGCACGCGCTGCGGACCCGGCTGGACGAGATGCTGGTCCGCGAGCGCCGCGATCACCTGGCTCGCGCCTGTTTCGAGTTCCTTCCACACCGCGCCATGCTCGACGTGGCCGGCTGGGAGGATGCCGATATCTTCGCGCATACCTAGATAAGCCCCATGACGGCCGCCGACGCGCCCCATCCCGAGACCCTGGCCGAGCCCCGCCGCGCCGATTTCGAGCGGTGGCGCCGTCGCTCGCGGCTGGTCCGCACCCTGCGCGTGGCCCTGCCGGCGCTGATCGCCCTGATCTTCGCGGGCCTGATCGGCAGCGTCGCCTGGTCGACGTTCAACGCCCAGCCGCGGTCCACCCGGACCGGCGACGAGCCCATCCGCCTGATGAACCCCCGCTTCATCGGCCGCGACGACAAGGGCCGCTCGTTCGTGCTGACGGCCGATTCGGCCATCCGCGACCGCCTGGACTACCAGCGCGTGATCCTGAAGCGGCCGGCCCTGGTGCTCGACGAGAACGGTCCCGACGAGATGCGCATCAACGGCGCCGACGGCATCTTCCATGAGCAGAACGGCAAGCTGGAGCTCTCCAACGGCGTACGCATGGCCGACTCGAAGAACGCCTTCGACACGGCGGCCTCGCTGTTCGACACCAAGACGGGAGAGGTCGTCGGTTCAGGCCCCATTCAGGGCGCTGGGGGCCTTGGAGAAATCCGCGCGGAGTCCTATGGCGTATACGGCAAAGGCGAGCGCATGGTCTTCAAGGGCGGCGTCCGCACCCGCCTGGAAACCAAGAAGAAGTAGCGGACGAAGCGCAAGGGCAACATGAAGTCTCTCGTCAAAAGCTCCGTCCTCGCCGCGGCCCTGCTCGCCGGCCACGCCGCCCACGCCCAGAGCCTGGGCCCGGGCTCCGACGGTCCGATGGACATCACCGCCGACGAACTCGAAGTGCAGAACAAGGCCTGCGTCTCGGTCTGGAAGGGCAAGGCCGAGGCCCTGCAGGGCCAGGCCCGGCTGCGCGCCGACATCATCCGCGCCTTCTTCCAGCCCAAGCCCGGCGCCTCGGCCGGCACAGGCACCGGCGCCTGCGGCGACCTGATCCGCATCGAGGCCGAGGGCTCGGTCTACTATGTCACCAGCAAGGACCAGCGGGTCCGCGGCGACAACGGCGTGTACGACGCGAACAACGAGACGGTGACGCTCACCGGCGACGTCGTGGCGGTCCAGGGCCAGAACGTGCTGCGCGGCACGAAGATGGTTTTCAACAGCAACACGGGCGAAGGCCGCATGGTGGGCAACTCCACCGGCGTGAACGCCAAGTCGCGGCCGCGCGGCGTCTTCTACCCTTCGAAGAAAAAAGAGAGCGCCGCCAAGTGAACGCGCCCCAACCGGTGAAGACACGCGTCCAGGCCAAGGGCGCCATCCCGACCGAGGGGCTGGTCGTCGACAACATCGGCAAGTCGTTCCGCGGCCGCGCCGTGGTGAAAGGCGTCAGCCTGCGCCTCTGCCGCGGCGAAGTCGCCGGCCTGCTGGGCCCCAACGGCGCCGGGAAGACCACGACATTCTACATGGTCACCGGCCTGATCCCCGCCGACTACGGCGCGATCTACCTCGACGGCGAGAACATCACCGCCCAGCCGATGTACCAGCGCGCCCGCATGGGCGTGGGCTACCTGCCGCAGGAGACGTCGATCTTCCGAGGCATGAGCGTCTGGGAAAACGTCATGGCCGTGGTCGAGCTGCGCCAGCGCGACCAGCGCCAGGCCAAGGCCACCGTCACCCAGCTCCTCGAGGAGCTGCACATCGAGCACCTGCGCAACGCGCCGGCCGTCTCGCTGTCGGGCGGTGAGCGCCGCCGGGTGGAAATCGCCCGCGCCCTGGCGTCGGACCCGTCCTTCATGCTGCTGGACGAACCGTTCGCAGGCATCGACCCGCTGGCCATCGCCGACATCCGCCAGGTGATCACCTACCTGAAGCAGCGCGGCATCGGCATCCTGATCACGGACCACAACGTCCGCGAGACCCTCGACATCATCGACCGCGCATCGATCATCCACGCGGGCGAAGTCCTGTTCGAGGGCAGCCCCGACGAGATCGTCGACGACCCCGAAGTCCGCCGGGTCTACCTGGGCGACCGGTTCAACTAGGGCAATTCCTCTCCTCTCCCAGACGCGGAGCGTCGGGGGAGAGGTCGGGTGAGGGCGGCTCCACGCCTTGCTCGCCACGGGCGTTGGACCCGTTAGCGCGCTGATGTGAATTCCGGGTCCAAACGGAGCGCGAGCCCTTCGCCAGCACCGCCCTCACCCAGCCTCTCCCACGGCGCTGTGCGCCTGGGAGAGGGGCGGTCTTTCATCTGGAGGGGACTGGATTGCTCTACTGGATACAGAAGCCCGGCTCAGGTCGGCTCGCCATCATGGCGCGTCCTCGCGCAAACGACTGGCTCCTCGATGAGATCGAGAGTTGGCGATGCGAGGGCGTGAACGTGGTGATCAGCCTCCTGGAGGCAGCCGAGACGGCCGAGCTCGGGCTTGACGACGAGCAAGCCCTCTGCCTGGAGGCTGGCATGACCTTCACGAGCTTTCCGATCCCGGATCGTGGCGTGCCGGCCAATCGCACGGCGGCGTTAGGTTTGGCTGACGCCTTGGTTGCGAGCCTGGGTAGCGATGAAGCCGTCGCCGTCCACTGTCGCGCAGGCATCGGCAGATCGTCCCTGATCGCAGCGTTGGCGCTTGTGCGCATGGGGATGGATCCGGACGTTGCATTGGCGCTGATAGGGGAGGCGCGAGGTCTATCGGTTCCCGATACCGACGAACAACGCACTTGGCTGCGGGACTGTGCTTCGCGCTGACCCGCCTGGGAAGCTCTAGCCTCGCCCCGCCGCCCGCTGGAGGTCCCGCGCCAGGCGTTGGTTCAGCTCTCCAAGCCGCGCCAAGTCGTCGTCGGACCAGTCGGACAGGGCGTGCGATAGGAGCTTTCGGCGGGCGTTCGCGATGGCCGACGCCACTTTAGCCCCATCGGGGGCGATCCGGGCCGCGCGCACGCGCCGGTCCTCCGCTGACGCCGGCCGCTCCACCAGTCCCAGCGACTCCAGCTTCGCGAGCTGACGGCTGACCGTGGTGTGGTCGCGGCCGACCTCTTCGGCCAGTTTGGCCACCCCCTTGGGCGCGCCGTCGGCGAGGCGGACCAGCAGGGGGAACAGCGCCCGGTCAAGCTCGACGCCTGCCGTCCTGAGCAGCGTCTGGTCGCGCTGGGGGCTGGCGAAGAAGCTCATCAGGTCCACGAGCGCATGGCCCACGCGATCGAAGGAACGTGTATTATGCATGCTTTACTCGGGCCTCCGACCCCGCTAGATCGCGTGCATGATACACGCATCTGAGATCCTGGTCATCGCCGGTTCGGTCCGCCCCCGGCGGATCTGCCTCCAGGTCGCCGAGTGGGTGGCCGCCCTCGGCTCCGAGACGCCCGGCGTGTCGCCCGAGGTGGTCGACCTGCGCGACTGGCCGCTGCCGGACGACGAGGCCGGCATCCCCGCCGCGGGCGGGTATGACCACCCGCACACCCTGGCCTGGAGTCGCAAGGTCGCCGCCGCCCGCGCCGTCGTTCTGGTCAGCCCGCAGTACAACTGGGGCTATCCGGCGCCGCTCAAGAACGCCCTGGACCACCTTTATGCCGAATGGGCCGGCAAGCCCGTGATGGTCGTCACGTACGGCGGCCACGGCGGCGACAAGTGCAGCCGCCAGCTGGTCCAGGTCTGCAAGGGCCTGCACATGAAGCCCGTGGGGCCGCGTCCGCGCATGCGGCTGGCCCGCAAGGCCATCGAGGCCAACACCGGCGACATCGATCCGGCGGCGGTGTTCGGAGGCCACGCTGCCGAGGTGCGGCGCGGGTTCAAGCGGCTGGTGGCGGGCTGAGGGCGCGCCCGCGCAGGCTGCGCAGGAAGACCCGGGTGTCGGCCTCAAGAGCGCTCACGGCGGCGCCGTCCGCACCGGCGGTGACGAGGGCGGCTTCGAGCCCGGCTCGCCGCTGCCGGTCCCGTCGCGAGAGCGGAAGCGCTTCGGCCAGGTGGAGCAGCTGCAGGAGCCGATGGGCCCGCGTCACCGTCAGGAAGGCCTCGGCCATCGGGGCGAGCAGGGCGGGGTCGCGAAACCAGGTGCGGCCGCTGAACAGGTCCTGGGTCACCCGCTGGCCGGCGCCGAGGCAATCGTAGCCGACGCAGCCGCCGAAGCCGCGCTGCGCCCGCTCGGCGTGTATGCGGCAGCGCCCGCAGGCCTTCAGATGGGGGCAGGGCTCGCCTGCCGGCTTATCGACGCCGAAGAGGGGCGACCGGTCGAAGGCCAGCGCCACGCAGCACAGCGCGGCGCAACGCGCGCAGTCGGCGCGCAGGTCGGTGGAGGTCATGTCCGGGGTTCCGCGACGCGACCGAACGCTCCGTCGGGGCGACGGCGCTGGTTTCGGTGGCGATGCGGAAAAATCCGCCGGCCCCGCGGGACCGGCTGAACACGTGAACCCTAGCGCCCGGTCGACACCCCCGCCAGCGGATTCCGGCGCGGCTGGCCTATTCGGAGCAGTCGGGGTTGGCGGCGATCTCGCGGCACACCTGCACGAGGCCGGGCCTGCCCTTCAGGGCCTGCCAACTGGTCAGCGCATCGTCGATCTGGCGTTCCCACTGGGGCCGGATCGACTCCGGCGCGCCCGCTGCGATGGTCTTCTCCAGGCAGGCCCGCATGGCCGCATAGGCCTTCTGGCAATCGGGCGGCAGGCCGACCAGCTTCTTCCTCGCGGTCTCCGGGATGGGCGGCGGCGATCCGTCCGCCGTCGCCGCGGCCGCCACGAAGAGGAGCCCGCCGGTCAGCAGAGCCGGCCACAGTCGGGAACGCACCATCGCTCAGGCCTCGAACGCACGCGGAGGGGACATCCGGATGTACGCGCCGACACCCGGGAGGGATTTCCTTCCTGGCGCGCGTCTGGGGCGACTTCTAGGCCGCGCCGGGGAGGCGGCGCCTCACATCCCGAACAGATGCTTGATTTGATCCCACCTTCGCTCGCCCTCCAGCCAGATAGCGTTGTCGCGGCCCAGGCTGACCGCATAGGCGACGCAGAGGCGGCGGCGCATCCAGGTGTGCATTGTGCTGCGACTGGGCAGGTGGGGATCGCGGCAGATGTCGCGAAGCGGTTCGCCGTCGCAGAGGCGCAGGTAGATCTCGTCGATGAGGGCCGGGGTGTGGCCGCAGGGTCGGCCGGGGCGGTCGAGCCCGCCGAGCTTGCGGCAGTAGGCGGCGGCGGCGGCAAAGTCGGGCTTTTCACTAAGCCATCGCATGACAGTGGGGCGCGTCGGCATGCCGGGCTGGGCGCAGAGCAAGCGAAGGCCCCGGCCGGCGGCCAAGCCGTCCAGGATACGGTCGGCGAGAGCGGCGCTGTAGGGAACGCGGGGCTTCATCCGACCCTCAGATGGGAGGTGAACATATATAGAACAAGAGCTCGCCCCAGCCGTCCCGCGAAAACCTATTTGACTCTCATTTCGATATTTAGCTAAATATAGGCCATGAACCGAGTGTTCAAAGCCCTCGCCGATCCCACCCGCCGCCGCGTGCTGCAGTTGCTGCGCGAGCGGCCGATGAGCGCGGGCGAGCTCTCCGACCACTTCCCGGTCGCCAAGGCCACCATGTCGGCCCATTTCGCCGTGCTGCGAGAGGCCGACCTGATCGCCGACGAGCGGCAGGGCAAGTCGATCATCTACCGGCTGCGGCTGTCGGTGCTGGAAGACGCGCTGCTGGGCTTCGCCGACTCCTTCGGGATCGGCTTCCCGGCGATGACCGAAACCTCCAAGGAGGAGGGCGCGGGATGAGCCGCAGGACCCGACTGTTCGTCTGGAGCGTGATCGCGGCGATGATGCTGCTCACGGCCGGCATCGCGGTGTGGCGCGCCGACGCCCTCACAAACCTGGAAAGCCTGTCCAAGCACGCGCGGCTCAATCTCACGGTGAACACCTTCGGGCTGGTGTTCCTGCCCGCGTGGCTGGCGCTGGGGGCGCTCGGGATGAACCGGATGCTGGCGCACCCCAAGCTGCGGCTGGCCGACGACCAGCGCAGGTTCGCGGAACGCAGCCTGGTCTCCGCCGCCATCTTCACAGTGGGCGTCCATGCCTGGCTGGTTGCGGGCGCCATCATCGGCGAGCCCCCGGGCCGCGAGCTCGGCGGCCGTCTGGTCGAGGCGGTGGCGGGCGTCTTCTTCATCGTCAACGCCAACTTCGCGGCCAAGACCAGCCCGCCGCCGGAATGGCCAGATCCCGGCCGCTGGATCCGCGCCACGCTGCGCACCGGCTGGGTCGGCGTGTTGGCCGGCGGCGTCATCCTGGCCAGCGCGATCTTCGCGCCGGTGGAGCCGATGATCTGGATCGTGGGCGGCGCGACGGCCGTCTACGGCGCGGTCGGCGTGCTGAGCCACCTGAACCTGCGCCGGAAAAGGCCGGCCTAGGCTGCGCCTACTCCGCCGCCCGGGCCTCGCGTGCGTGCATGGCGGCCCACTGCTCCTGCTGGCGTCGGCGCCAGCGGGCCCTCAGGGTGGCGGCGCGGTCGGGATAGCGGTCCTCGGTGAAGACGGCGGCCACGACGCGGTCGGTGCGGAAGCTGCGGAAGTCCTGGCGCACCTCGCACCAGGCCACCACCAGGCGGGTGGTCTCGTAGTAGCCGATGGCGAAGGGCCAGACCGTCCGCCGGCTCTCGCGCTCCTGCTCGTCGCGGTAGGTCAGGACGATCTTGCGCCCGGCGCGAATGGCCTGGCGCACGCCGGCCATGTCGATGTTGTCGGGCACGGCCTTCCAGCTGGGCGCGGCGCGGGTGGCGGGCTCGACCACCAGGGGGCGCAGGTTCTCGGGGATCACCGCGCCGATCTTGGCGATCAGGTCCTCGGCGGCGCGGCGCAGCGCGGGGTCGCCGCGGGCCGCCACCATCTGGGCGCCCAGGACGGCGGCTTCCACCTCCTCGGGCGTCAGCATCAGGGGCGGCAGGTCGAAGCCGTCCTCGAGGATGTAGCCGACGCCCGCCTCGCCCCGGATCGGCGCGCGCTGGCCGATCAGGTCGGCGATGTCGCGATAGACCGTGCGCTTGGAGGTTTCGAGCTCCTCGGCGATGGCGTCGGCGGTGATCGGACGCGTCCCGCGGCGCAGGATCTGGATGATCTGGAACAGACGATCGGCCCGGCGCATGTTCTCACGTCGTTCTGCTGACAGAATGCTGTCAGCAAGGCCCTGCGATGATGCTCTTGTCAACGAGCGAGGCGGCCGAAAGTGGCTTCCGGTTTCGGCGCCAGCCCCGCTCCAACCATTCAATCGAGACGCTCGCAAGCCGCGGACGCCTCAGGGGAGACGGCAGATGATCACGCTCTACGGCGCCGGCGAGGGCTTCGGGCTTCCGGAGATCAGCCCCTACGTCACCAAGACCGAGGTCCAGTTGAAGATGGCGGGCCTGGCCTATGAGAAGGTGCGGGCGCACCCGGAAGAGTCGCCGAAGGGGCAGGTGCCCTTCATCGACGCGAACGGGGTGCGGATCGCCGACTCGACCTTCATCCGCGGCTATATCGAACGCACCTACGGCGTGGATTTCGACGAAGGCCTCGACCCGGCGCAGCGCGCCCAGGCGTGGGCCGTCGAGCGGATGATGGAGAACCACTACGGCTGGACGCTCTGCACCGAGCGCTGGCTGGACCCGGAGAACTTCGCCAAGGGTCCGGGGCATTTCTTCGACGGCATGCCCACCGAGGTGCGCGAGATGGTGCTGGAGGAGGTGCGGAAGAACGTCCGCGCCGTCGGCATCGGGCGGCACACCGACCTGGAGATCGTGGCCCTGGCGGTGCGCTCGCTGGCGGCGGTCTCGGCGATCCTGGGCGACAAGCCCTTCCTGTTCGGCGCCCGGCCCTGCGGGGCCGACGCCACGGTCTTCGCCATGCTGGCCGGCACGCTGACGCCGTTCTTCTCGGGCGAGATCCGCCGCCGCGCCGAGGGCTTCGGCAACCTGGTGGCCTATGTCGACCGGCTGATGGCGAGGTTCTACCCGGAGTTCGAATGGGACCTGGAGTCCAGCGTCCGGGCGCCCATCGCCGCCTAGGGCCTGTCGGGTTCAGATGGGTCCATCTGAACCCGATAAACAGGCTCGCTCCTTTTACATCCAGGGCGCGCTTTCGGGCGAAACCGGCGTCCACTTTCGCCCAACGCGCTCTAGCCGATAGGAAAAACTGGCGCCGAACTGGGGCCTCCGCCGCTGCGGAGGCCCTTCTTTTTTGACTTGGCAGCGAGAAAGCGCGTGGCGCGCAAGCCCCTGCGTTTACTGTGTTTTCGCGGCTCTGGGGCGTCGTACGGGCGCGCCGAACCGCGCCGCGGCTGCGACGGAATGGCTCGCGTTAACCAGTCAGTTGGGACTGCCCCCTAGCTTGGAAAGCAAGAAACAGGCCAGGGGGCGGTTCGTTGGCGCTCAGCGCACGACTTGAAGTTCGGCAGGGACAGGGGCTGGTCATCACGCCCCAGCTGCAGCAGGCCATCAAGCTGCTGCAGATGTCGAATCTCGAGCTGGAAGCCTTCGTGGAAGGCGAACTGGAGCGCAATCCGCTGCTCCAGCGCGACGAGAGCGAGAACGAGACCTCGGATGGCCCGCAGGACGAGGCCATGGGCGCCGTCGAGCACGCCGCCGACGCCGAGGCCCGCGCCGACCTGGATGTCACCCACGACGAAGCCTCGCCGGGCGAACGCGCCACGGGCGACGCGCCGGAAGTGGCCGACGCGGGTGGCGCCGTCGACTGGTCGAAGGCCGGCTCGGGCGGCAGCTTCGACCGCGACGAGGGCGACTTCGAGGGCACGATCGCCCGTGAGAAGACCCTGACCGAACATCTGCAGGACCAGCTCCTGTCGTCGGGGCTGGCCCCGGCCGATGCGGTGATCGCCGGCGTGCTGATCGACGCCGTGGACGAGGGCGGCTACCTGCGCGCCGACGTGCCGGAGGTGGCCGAGCGGCTGGGCTGCGCGCCCTCGCGGGTCGAGAAGGTGCTGGGCGTGATCCAGGGGTTCGACCCCGTGGGCGTGGCCGCGCGCGACGTGCGCGAGTGCCTGATGATCCAGCTCAAGGACCAGAACCGCTACGACCCGGCCATCGGCGCCCTGCTGGACAACCTGCCCCTGCTCGCCAAGCGGGACCTGGCGGCCTTGAAGAAGATCTGCGGCGTCGACGACGAGGACCTGCGCGAGATGGTCGCCGAGATCCGCGGGCTGACGCCCCGGCCCGGCGCGGCGTTCCCGGGCGGCGAGGCGGCGACGCCCGTGGCCCCCGACGTCTTCGTGCGCGAAGGCCCCGGCGGCCTGTGGCACGTGGAGCTCAACTCCGACACGCTGCCGCGTCTGCTGGTCGACCAGCGCTATCACGCCCGCGTCTCGGGCCAGTCGAAGACCGACCAGGAAAAGACCTTCGTCTCGGACTGCCTGGCGCAGGCCAACTGGCTGATGAAGAGCCTGGACCAGCGCGCCCGCACCATCCTGAAGGTCAGCTCCGAGATCGTGCGCCAGCAGGACGCCTTCCTGGCCTACGGCGTCGAGCACCTGCGTCCGCTGAACCTGAAGACCGTCGCCGACGCCATCGGCATGCACGAGTCCACCGTCAGCCGGGTGACCTCGAACAAGTACATCTCCACGCCGCGGGGGCTGTTCGAGATGAAGTTCTTCTTCACCTCGGCCATCGCCTCAAGCGAGGGCGGCGAGGCGCACTCGGCCGAGAGCGTGCGCCACAAGATCAAGCAGCTCATCGACACCGAGGCGAAGGAAGCCGACGTCCACTCGGACGACCGCATCGTCGAGATCCTCAAGGACGCCGGCGTCGACATCGCGCGCCGCACGGTCGCCAAGTACCGCGAGGCCATGCGGATTCCTTCGTCGGTCGACCGCCGCCGGATGCTCAAGGAACCCGCGTAGGGGCCTCATCGGCGACCGCTTGCCGAATTCCGCGTTACGCCACTTGGCGCGGCCCGCCCGAAGCGCCAGATGGAACCCGTATGGCCGACGCGACCGAGACGATCGAAATCCCCCAGAAGGAGCTCCCGCTTTCCGCGGTGCTGCTCGATATTCTCGATCACGCTGAGCCGCGGATCTCGGTCGGAGAGCTGATGCAGAAGTTCGGCGGCCGGGCGATCGGCGCGCTGCTGTTCGTCTTCGGCCTGGCCTGCACGCTGCCGCTGCCGCCGGGCGCGACCACGATCTTCGGGTTTCCGCTGGTGTTGCTGGCGCCGCAGCTGATCATCGGCGCGTCGGTGCCGTGGCTGCCGGAAAGCATCAAGCGCCGGACCATCTCCACCGAGCATCTCAGGGACGGCCTCCCCAAGCTGGTCCAGTGGATCCGCAGGATCGAGGCGATCTCCCGGCCACGCTTCGCGATCCTGTTCGGAGCGATCGGCGAACGGCTGATCGGCGTGGTCTGCCTGGCCCTCGCGCTGGTGCTGATCCTGCCCATCCCGTGGGGCAACATGCTGCCGGCGCTGGCGGTCTCGGCGCTGGCGTTCTCGCTCATCCAGCGGGACGGCCTCATCGCCCTCCTGGGCTACGCGCTCACCATCACCAGCGTGTCGATCCTGGTGCTCGCGGCTCACATTATCGTCAGGATGTTCGTGCACGCCCTGACGGTGCTGTCACCGGCTTGACACCTTCCGCCGGGAGGCGCGTTCATCATCACATGCAAGTCCAAGTCACCGGCAAGCATGTCGATGTCGGCGAGGCTCTGCGATCGCGAGTCTCGGACGAACTCACCAGCAGCATCTCGAAATATTTCGACCGTGACGGCGGCGGCGCCGACGTGGTCGTGAGCCGAGAAGGAAACGCCTTCAAGGTGGACTGCGCCGTCACGCTGGCGTCAGGCCAGCAGCTGACGACGCAGGGTATCGGCGGCGACGCGCACCTGGCGTTCGACGCTGCGCTCGAGAAGATGTCGAAGCGCATCCGCCGCTACAAGAACCGCCTCAAGAGCCACCACGGCCAGCAGGTGGCCAAGCAGGCCGAGAGCGCGGCCTATTTCGTGATCGCCTCGCCCGAGCTGGACGACGACGAGGACGTCGACGACGGCGGCGGCCAGGGCTTCGGCGAGCCCATGATCATCGCCGAGACCGAGCGGCCGGTGCGGTCGATGACGGTTTCTATGGCGGTCATGGAACTGGACCTGACCGAAGCTCAAACAATCGTGTTCCGAAACGCCGCGCACGGCGGACTTTCGGTGGTATATCGCCGCCCCGACGGAAATATCGGCTGGATTGATCCGGAACGGACCAAGGGCCGTAACGGAGTTGAGGGGGATGGGTCGGCCTCGGCCCACTAAAATGCTGGCGGCCGCGCGGGAGGGCCTGTATGGGCTCGCCCGCGTCGGATTGGGGTTAGTTCTTCAAGACCATGAACATCGGCGAATTGCTTGATCGCGTCGCGATCTCGACGCGCGTGAGCGCGGCCAACAAGAAGAAGGCCCTGGCGGTGATCGCCGAGATCGCGGCCCGGAACTTCGGGCTCGAGCCGGGCGAGGTGCTGGACGCGCTCAGCGAGCGCGAGGCCGCCGGCTCGACCGGCGTGGGCCACGGCGTGGCCGTGCCGCACGCGCGGCTGGACGGCCTGCAGCGCATGCGCGGCGTCTTCGTGCGCCTGGAGCAGCCGGTCGACTTCGAGTCCGTCGACGACCAGCCCGTGGACCTGTTGTTCGCCCTGTTCGCGCCCAAGAACGCCGGCGCGGAGCATCTGCGCGCCCTGGCCCGCGTCTCGCGCCTGCTGCGCCAGAACGAGCTGCGCGAGCAGCTCCGCAAGGCCCGCTCGGCCGACGCCATCCACGCCCTGCTGGTCCAGGACGCCTCGGCCCGCCCGGCGGCCTAGGCGGCCACGAAAAAGGCCGGCGGTGAGGCCGGCCTTTCCGAAACTCTGTGGGTGGTCGGTCGGTTAGTGGACCGAGACCGGGGCGAGCTCATGCGCCAGGGCGGCGGCCATGGCCGAATCCTTGTCGGTCAGCACTGCGAGGCGCTCACCATCGGCGCGGTGGACCGCATACAGGGTCTGCTCAGGATCGAGCTCGAAGCTCTCGATCTGCGCCGGGGGCGCGCTGGCGATGATCTCCGCCGCCTTGATCGGGCGGACATAGACCAGATTAGGGGCGCCCAGCGCCGCGAACGCTTCCATCGTAAGAACAGGTGTCATCATGACCACCTCCATGAAACTCAACGCTCCGAAAGGCCGCGGGTTCAGCGCACCTTTCCTTTGACGGGACCCCGGCTCATCCGGCGGCCCCTTGGGTTAGTCTTCGGCGAAGTTCAGCCGGCCGTGCGGATGGCGATCGTCTGCACCCGTTTTTCCGGCTCCGGCCGCGCCAGGTCGATGTGGAGCAGGCCGTGCTCCAGGGTCGCTCCGTCCACCACCATGCCGTCGGCGAGCACGAAACTCCGGACGAAGCCGCGGGCCGCGATGCCACGGTGGAGGTAGGCCTCCTCGGACTTTCCCGGCGCCTGGCCGTCGCGCTTGCCGGAGACGACAAGCTGGCGGTCCTCGACCGTCACGCTGAGCTGGTCGGGCGCGAAGCCCGCGACGGCCAGCGTGATCCGCAGCGCGCCCTCGCCGCGATCCTCCACGTTGTAAGGGGGATAGCTCTCGGCGGCGGCCTTGGCCGCCCGCTCGATCAGGCTTCGGGTGTGCTCGAAGCCCAGCAGGAACGGGCTGTCGAAGATCAAGCTACGGGTCATCCTTCAGAGTCCTCGCTGGAAGCGACTCTCCGGCCCGTCCGCCCGGTATCGGCACGGTCTGACCGGACCCAGCTTATGTGGGGATCGCCGGTCTTCCGATCAATGAGGCGGGTCAGGAGGGGCGGCGGAAGGCCCAGGCCCGCGACAGGGCGAAGGAGAAGGCCGGGACCGCCACGGCGACCACACCCAGCCCCGCCCAGAAAGGCCAGCCCAGCCGCTGCACCAGGAGCCAGGTGAGCCCCTGGGTCAGGCCGAGGCCCAGCAGCGAGACCACGGCGAACCGCGCGATCTGCGGTCCGTGCCAGGCGCGGCGGCGGAAGGTGAGTACGGCGTTGCCCAGATAGGAGACGCCCACGGCGGCGAAATAGCCCGCGAAGTTCGCGTGCAACGGCCCCAGGTGGGCGACTTCGCGCGCCGCGAGGGCGATCGTGACGTGGGTGGCGGTGGCGCATGCGCCGACGATGGCGAACAGCGGAACCTGATGGACCAGGGGCCTGTCGTTCACGGGCATCGGCCGGTCATGGCCGCTCGGCGATCAGCAGGATCGAGACGCCGAAGGGCAGGTCGCCGGCGGCCAGCAGCGAGCGCTCCAGCCCGAACAGGCCCTTCAGCACGCCGTTCAGGGCCGGCGGCGGCATCTTCTCGTCGTCGCCGCCCTCGAGCCGCGCGGCGGTGCGGGCCAGGCGCACGGCGGCGATCGGCGGGAAGAGGACGGTGTTGAAATAGGTGGCGCGCCGCACCTTCAGGCCCGCGGCCTCGAACAGGCGGCGGTAGGCGGTCCGCGTGTAGCGGCGCTTGTGGTGGTGCTGGGCGTCGTGCTCGCTCCACATCCAGGCGTAGGCGGGCACGGTGGTCACCAGGAAGCCGCCCGGCTTCAGCCACCGGCCCAGGGCGGCCACGGCGCCGGCGTCGTCGTCCACGTGCTCGACCACGTCGAAGGCGCAGACCAGGTCGAACGGGCCACCCAGGTCGGGCAGGCCATCGGGCAGCAGGCCGCCCTCGACCGTCACACCGGCCCGCTCGGCGGCATAGGCGCGCGACTCGGCGTCGGGCTCGATGGCCCGCACTTCGCCGAAGCGCTTGAGGAGCTCGAGGTTGCCGCCGGGACCGCAACCCACTTCCAGGATCCGCGCGGGCCGGGGCAGCGGCAGGCGGCCGATCTCGGCGCCCAGGATCTCGCGCCGCGCCGTGAACCACCAGTGGGTTTCCTGGAGCTCGCGCATCCGCTCGTAGATGTGGCGTTCCATGACCTAGCTGTCGAAGCCCGCGCGGTCGCGCACCAGGTAGATCGGCCGGCCTTTGACCTCCTGGTACATGCGCCCGATGTATTCGCCCAGGATGCCCAGCGCGACCATCTGCAGGGCGAAGGCGAACAGGATCACCACCATCAACGAGGCGTAGCCGGGCACGTCCCGGCCCACCACCAGCACCCGGACCACGATCGCCGCCGCCGCCAGCAGGGCGATGACCGCCGTGCTGATCCCGACATAGGTCCAGACGCGCAAGGGGGCCGTGGAGAACGAGGTCATGCCGTCCAGGGCGAAGCGGAACAGGCGCCGATAGGGCCACGAGCTCTGGCCGGCGGCGCGCGGGGGCCGGACATAGGGCACGCCTACCTGGCGGAAGCCCACCCAGGCGAACAGGCCCTTCATGAAACGGTTGCGCTCGGGCAGGGCCTTCAGCGCGTCGACGACCGCGCGGTCCATCAGCCGGAAGTCGCCGGTGGAGGCGGGGATGCTGCGCTCGGCCACGATGTTGAAGAGGCGGTAGAACGCCCGCGCCGTCCAGCGCTTGGCCCGGGTGTCGGACGAGCGGTCGGCGCGCACGCCGTAGACCACGTCGTAGCCCTGCTCCCACAGCGCCACGAACTCGCCCACCAGCTCGGGCGGATCCTGCAGGTCGGCGTCCAGCGGCACGACGAGGTCGCCCGTGGCCACGTCCAGGCCAGCGGTCAGGGCCGCCTCCTTGCCGAAATTGCGCGACAGCCCGATCAGGCGGATGCGGCGGTCTGTGGCGGCGCGGGCGGCGACCTGGGCATAGGTGTCGTCGCGGCTGCCGTCGTCGACGCAGACGATCTCCAGCTCGAGACCCAGCGTCCCTACCGTGGCGTCCAGCCGATCGAACAGCAGGTCGAGGCCCTCGGCCTCGTCGTGCATCGGGATCACCAGGCTGAGCCGGCGGCCCGCGCGGCTGCGGCGGCGGGCGACGTCGGTCACTGGGCGTAGAAGTCCATGGTCGCGGAGTCGAAGTACGACTTGCCGTCGGCCGCCACGACGCGGACCACGATCTTGTGCGGCCCGGCCTTCACCGCCCCGGCGGGCAGGGTGGTCCGGAAGCCCGACTTCAGCACCGCCTCGGTCTTGTAGTAGGCCGCGACGTCGCTGCGCTCATGGCCGTAGGTCGTGCCATAGGCCGCCCCGTCGATGACGATGTCGACCGCCTTGCCGGCCGTCTGGGCGACGGGATCGAAGCCGAAGCCCGAGACCGTCACCGGGACGCCCGTACGGATCGTCGCCGGGCGGTTCAGCGGGTCCTGCGCCTCGTTGATCAGGTCGAGCGAGAAGCCGGCCATCTCGGCGCGCTTCGCCAGGCCCGTGGAGGCGGCGGGCGTCAGCGCCGGGGCGCCGGCCTGGGCCGCCGCCGTGGCCGCCGCCGCGGCGGCCCTGGGCTTGGGCTTGTCGCAGGCCGACAGCGCCAGGAGCGGGATCAAGGCGCCGACGATCGCGAGGGGCGGCAGAGCGGCTTTCACGGTCGGACCTCCGGCGGGTATGGGGCTTGATTGCCACAACGCCGGGGTGGGGAGAAGCCGCCCTGCGCCCGCGGGTCAGGCGGCGAGGCCCCGCCGGCGCCGCAGGGTCGCGCCCGCCACGCCGAAGCCCAGGATCATCAGCGCCCACGCGCCCGGTTCGGGAACCGGAGCCGCCTCGAGGTCGAACTGGAACTCGAGATCGGTCAACGTGAAGCGGCCCGTCGCGGCGGTCACGGCGAAATCAAGGAAGCCGTTGCTATTCAGCCCCGCCAGATCGTTCGCCGTCAGGTTCGCGGTGGCCGAGATCGGCCCGTACCAGGCGTCGGTGACCGTCCGGTCGCGGTATCGGTAGTAGTCGTTGCCCCCGACGTCATTTGCGCCGTGGATCTCCGAGAACGTCGGTGTGGGGCCCGCGATGTTGTGGATCTGGGTCTGCGACGCGCCGGCGCCAGAGCCCTGGCCGACGTCCACGACCATGTAATCCAAGGCGTCGAGTCGCGTGATCGTGCGATCGACGTTGTAGTAATTGTGCGTCCCATAGACGGGGTTGGTGACACCAACGATCTCGTCGTGGCAGATGCCCAGGAAGCAGACCGTCTCATAGATCGGGTGCGAAGGTTCCTTCAGATAGACTTGGCTGTCGTACTGGGACGGCGCGCCGTAGTCGCCGACGCTGACCGTGTAGGCGAGGGTCGAGGAGCCCTTGGCGATCACCTTGGCGCCCGTGACCACGTAGCTGTCGCCGCCCGACGACAGGTAGGACGAGATATCGAACTGGCCGCTGTAGACGCCGCCGTTCGCCAGGTTCGCCGACACCGACTGCACGATGCTGAGCGCCTGCGCCGGCGTGGCCGCCAAAGCCAGGACGGCCGCTCCCGCGGCTAGGCCGCCACGGGCGAAAGTTGCGCGGCCAAGGTTCATCCGCGTCGTCATCATCACCAGACTCCTGAATCCGAGGGGCCAGCCCTCCCTCGGCGGATGTTCGGGATGGATTGTTGTGCCAGTATTTGCTGGACCGGATTTTGCAGCGGCGGGGCATGGCTCGAGTCCGTTTCCACCACCTGGCTTTCGACGACGCGTTCCTGACCGCGCGCGGGGACGACGGCGTCGAGGTGCGCTTCACGCGCCACGAGCGCGCGCTGCTGCAGGTGTTCGCCCAGCGGCCGCAGCGCCTGTTCGGCCGGGGCGAGCTGATGGAGGTCCTGGAGTCCGAGGGATCGGACCGGGTGGTCGACTTCGTGATCAACCGCCTGCGGGCCAAGCTGGGCGACACCGGCCGCGAGCGGCGCTTCGTGGCCACGCAGTACGGCGAGGGCTACGTCTGGATCGCGCCGCCGGTGCAGCCCACGCCGCGCGAGGTGTTCCTGGTGATCGGCCCGGTGGTCGGCGGCGGCGAGGCCGGCGCGGCGGCGGTGAGCGAGCTGGCCGTGGTGCTGCAGGCGCGGACGCCGCTGCGGCTGGCCACGCGGTTGGCGCCGGCATGGCGGCGCGGCGCGGAGGGCGCGGCCCGACCGCGGTTCTCGCTGGAGGTGCGGTTCCGAGGCGACGAGGCCGCACTGTTCGTGCGCGAGGAGCCGTCCGGCCGTGTGGTGCGCGCGATCCAGCGCGGGACGGGCGAGCTGGCGACCCCGGCGCTGGCCACCGAGATCATCGACGCGGCCTGGGAGGCGGTGGCCCTGGGCGCCCCGGGCGCGCCCGGTCCGGAGGATCCGCCGATCCATCTGCGGATGCAGGCGGCGGCGGTGGCCCTCGACGACGGCCGCGGCCGCTGGAGCGCCAACGCCGCCCCGCTGGACCGCGCGCGTAGCCGCGATCCCGAAGACGCGCGATTCGCCGTCATGTCGGCCTTGCAGGCGGCCGCCGGGCCGATCCTGGCCACCAACCCCGACCCGCTGACGTGGGCCACGCTGCGCGCGCTGGCCGACGAGGTGGAGCGCCTGGTCATGGGCCATATCGGCGCCATTCGGGAAGACCCGATGCTGGCGATCGGTGCGGCCAAGGCGCTGTTCCTGGTCCAGCGGCGCGACGATCTGGTCGAGCCGATGGTCCGGGAGGCCCTGGAGTCCAGCGCCGCCTTCGCCGCCGCCCTGCCGATGCTGGCCCAGATCCATGCCGCCCGCGGCGAACTGGCGCGCGCCGACGAGCTCTACACCGAGGCCCGGGCGTTGCTGGAGCCGGGTTCCGAGGGCGACCTCTATCTCGTCAACCTCCAGGCCGTGGCGCGGCTCGCCGCCGCCGACCGCGCCGGCGTTGAGCAACTGTTCGACGAAATGATCGCGCATCGCCCGGCGGCGCGCGCCGTCGAGGGACGGCTGTTCGCCGGGCCGCGGCACTGGTCGGGCGGGCCGCACCTGGACGCGGAGTTCGCGGCCCTGGACAGGACCGAGGCGTTCCGCATGGCCGGCTATCAGTTCTTCGTCGTCGCCCGCTACCTCGCCGATCCTGATCACCGGGCGAATGTGATGGAAGGCGTGTTGGACCGGCTGGTGGCCCGCTTCGGGCCGGGCGTCGTTCCGGAAGAGGTCTGGGCGGGCCTGGACGGCCGCCTGGCCCACCTGCGCGGCGCGCCCGTCCCGGCCTGACCACGCGAAACCCGATCCCGAAACGGAGAAGGCCCGCCGGGGTTACCGGCGGGCCTTCATGGTGGAGCTAAGCGGAGTCGAACCGCTGACCTCTTGAATGCCATTCAAGCGCTCTACCAACTGAGCTATAGCCCCGAGGTCGGGTCTTCCCAGGAAGCGTGGCCCCCGGGAAGGCGCGGAACCTATTCAAACCGGTTCCCGCGATCAAGCCCGGTTTCAGGCTTTTTTTGTCGCGGGCCCCGGCTCCCTGTTGGCGCGGGATTTTACCGGTCGTCGTCGCCGTCGTCCGGCAGGCCTTCGATCTCGGATTCGTCGAAGTCGTCCTCGTCCTCGTCCTCGAGGAACGGAACGTCGTCCGCGTCCTCGACATCCTCGTCGTCGGTGAACTCGCCGAGGTCTTCCGAGACCGCGCCGGCGGCCGGCTCGTCGGTGTCGTCGTCATCGGTCGACAGCGGCGGCTCGTCGGCCACTTCGTCGAGTTCGGGGGTGACGGCCTCGTCCTCTTCCTCGTCCTCGTCGGCTTCCTTGTCCGCGACCTGATCTTCGACCTGATCGTCCTCGGGCACGATGGTGCGCGCGCGGACGCGGCGGTTGCGGACGGCTTCGTCGGGATCGAACTCGGTCGCGCACTTCGGGCAGTGCGCGGGGCGCTTGTTCAGATCGTAGAACTTAGCCTGGCAGTTCGGGCAGATTTGCTTGGTGCCCAGTTCGGGATTGGCCAAAGGCGGCGACCCTCTAATCTTGAAATTTCGCGGAAAGGCGGCGTCCCTTGCCACGGGCGGGACCGCCTGTCAAAGCAATCGCCCTCACGACCAGACCCCATATCCGGAGGCGCGTTTTCGAGACATGACGGCGGCGAACCTGACCGCCCGCCGCGCAGGCCCGCTCAAGGGCGTGGTGCGTGCTCCGGGAGACAAATCCATCAGCCACCGTGCGCTCATCCTGGGCGCGCTGGCCAGCGGCGTGACCGAGATCGAGGGCCTGCTCGAGGGCGACGACGTCAAGCGCACCGCCGCGGCCATGGCCGCCTTCGGTGCGGGCGTGGAGCGGCTGGGCGAGGGCAAGTGGCGCGTGGAGGGGCGGGGCGGCTTCTCCGAGCCGGCCGACGTGGTCGACTGCGGCAACGCCGGTACGGGCGTGCGGCTGATCATGGGTGCGGCCGCGGGCTTCGACATGGCGGCGACCTTCACGGGCGACAATTCGCTGCGGGGCCGGCCGATGAACCGCGTCCTGAAGCCGCTCGGCCAGATGGGCGCGACCTGGATCTGCCGCGAGGGCGGCCGGCTGCCGCTGACGCTGAAGGGCGGCAACCTGCGCCATATCGCTTACCGCCTGCCCGAGCCGTCGGCGCAGGTGAAGTCGGCGGTGCTGCTGGCCGGCCTGCACGCCGAGGGCGGAGCCGAGGTGATCGAGCCTGAGGCGACGCGCGACCACACCGAGCGGATGCTGCACGGCTTCGGCGCGACCATCGAGGTGCGGGAGGAGGGCGTCGGGCGCCACATCATCCTGCCGCCGGGCCAGAAGCTGCTCGGGACCCGCATCCACGTGCCGGGCGACCCGTCCTCGGCGGCCTTCCCGCTGGTGGCGGCCCTGGTTACGCCGGGATCCGAGGTGACGGTGCAGGGCATGCTGCTGAACCCCCTGCGCATCGGCTTGCTGGAGACGCTGGGCGACATGGGCGCCGACATCTCGGTGACCAATGTGCGCGAGGAGGGCGGAGAGACCGTGGCCGACGTGACCGCTCGCCACTCCGAGCTGGAGGGCGTGGAGGTGCCGGCCGAGCGCGCGCCGTCGATGATCGACGAGTACCCGATCCTGGCGGTGGCGGCGGCCTTCGCCTCGGGCAAGACGGTGATGCGCGGCATCGGCGAGATGCGCGTGAAGGAGAGCGACCGGATCGCCCTCATGGCCGCGGGCCTGTCCGCCTGCGGCATCGGCGTCGAGGAGGAACCCGAGACGCTCACCGTGATCGGGGCCAAGCGCGGCAACCATCTGGTCCAGGGCGGCGCGGGCGTGACCACCCACGGCGACCACCGGATCGCGATGTCGCACCTGATCCTGGGCCTGGCGGCCGAGGAGCCGGTGGGCGTGGACGAGCCCGGCATGATCGCCACCAGCTTCCCCGGCTTCGTGCAGATGATGCGCGGCCTGGGGGCGGAGATCGCCGAGGGCCAGGCGGCCGCGGCCTGATGGGCAAGCCGTACGAGACGAGCTTCATCGTCGCGGTCGACGGGCCGGCCGCCTCGGGCAAGGGCACGATCGCCACGCGCCTGGGGCAGGACCTGGGCCTGCCGGTGCTGGACACCGGGCTGCTGTACCGCGCGGTGGGCGTGCTGATGGACCGGGCGAAGCTGTCGCTGGACGACGAGGGGGGCGCAGCGGCTGCGGCGGCGACGCTGACGGCCGACCTGCTGTCGGACCCGGCCCTGCGCACGCGGGCGGCCGGCGAGCTGGCCAGCCGGGTGGCGGTGCATCCCCGCGTTCGGGACGCCCTGCTGGACTTCCAGCGGACGTTCGCGCGGCAGGAGGGCGGCGCGGTGCTGGACGGGCGCGACATCGGCACGGTCATCTGCCCCGAGGCGCCGGCCAAGCTGTACGTCACCGCCACGCCCGAGACCCGGGCCGAACGGCGCTGGAAGCAGCTGAAGGGCCAGGGCGAGGACGTGGCCTACGACGATGTGCTGGCCGACATCCGCCGCCGCGACGAGCGCGACGGGGGCCGGGCGGCGGCGCCCATGACCCGCGCGGCGGACGCAAACTTGCTCGACACCACCGAAATGACTATAGAGCAGGCCGCCGATGCGGCCCGCCGCATCGTCGAGGCGGCGCGCGCCCGCTGGGAAGCCGGTCAACCGGCGGACTAGCCGAGCAAATCCAACCGCGCCTTTCCCTCGGTCGCTGCGGGCAGAATTCACCGCGCGGGGTGCTTCCCGCGTCTTCGGTTCAACCCCTAACCCGGCCAGCGGGACTCCGTCCGACTTCCAGCGGGAAGTGCGGAACCAATGGTCATTTGAGAATGAAAGTACACATGGCTGACGATCTGAGCCTCAACCCCTCGCGCGACGACTTCGCCGCGCTGCTCGACGAGTCCCTCGGCGGGCGCGACTTCATGGAAGGCCAAGTGGTCCACGGCAAGGTCGTGGCCGTCGAGAAGGACTTCGCCATCGTCGACGTCGGTCTGAAGACCGAAGGCCGCGTTCCGCTGAAGGAATTCGGCATGGACGAGGGCAAGGGCGCGCTGAAGCCGGGCGACACCGTCGAGGTGTTCCTGGAGCGCGTCGAGAACGCCATGGGCGAAGCGGTGATCAGCCGTGAGAAGGCCCGGCGCGAAGAGGCCTGGACGCGCCTCGAAGGCGTCTACGAGAAGAACGAGCCGGTGATGGGCGTCATCGTCGGCCGCGTGAAGGGCGGCTTCACCGTCGACCTGGGCGGCGCCTCGGCGTTCCTGCCGGGCTCGCAGGTGGACATCCGTCCGGTGCGCGACGTCGGCCCGCTGATGGGCCGCGAGCAGCCCTTCGCCATCCTCAAGATGGACCGTCCGCGCGGCAACATCGTCGTCTCGCGTCGCGCCATCCTGGAGGAAGCCCGCGCCGAGCAGCGCACCGAACTGGTGTCGCAGCTGCAAGAGGGTGAAGTCCGCGAAGGCGTGGTGAAGAACATCACCGACTACGGCGCGTTCGTGGACCTGGGCGGCATCGACGGCCTGCTGCACGTCACCGACATGAGCTGGAAGCGCGTCAACCACCCGAGCCAGGTGCTCGCGGTCGGCGACACGGTGAAGGTCCAGATCGTCAAGATCAACCCGGACACCCAGCGCATCTCGCTCGGCATGAAGCAGCTCCAGTCCGACCCGTGGGACGGCGTGGAAGCCAAGTACCCGGTGGGCGCGAAGTTCACCGGCCGCATCACCAACATCACCGACTACGGCGCCTTCGTGGAGCTGGAGCCGGGCGTGGAAGGCCTGGTGCACGTGTCGGAAATGTCGTGGACCAAGAAGAACGTCCACCCCGGCAAGATCGTCTCGACCTCGCAGGAAGTCGACGTGGTGGTCCTGGACGTCGATCCGTCCAAGCGCCGCGTCTCGCTGGGCCTGAAGCAGGCCCTGGCCAATCCGTGGGAAGCCTTCGTGGCGGCTCACCCGATCGGCACGGTCGTCGAGGGCGAAGTGAAGAACGCCACCGAGTTCGGCCTGTTCATCGGCCTGGAGAACGACATCGACGGCATGGTGCACCTGAGCGACCTGGACTGGGCCGCCCCGGGCGAAGAAGCCATCGCCAAGTACCAGAAGGGCGAGACCGTGAAGGCCCGCGTCCTGGACGTCGACGTCGAGAAGGAGCGTATCTCGCTCGGCATCAAGCAACTGTCGGGTGACCCGCTGCAAGGCGACACCTTCCGCAAGGGCCAGACCGTCACCTGCACCGTCACCGAGATCACCTCGGGCGGCATCGAGGTGAAGTTCGGCGACGAGGAAGCTCCGATGACGGCCTTCATCCGCAAGTCGGACCTGAGCCGTGACCGCGCCGACCAGCGCCCCGAGCGTTTCGCCGTCGGCGACCGCCTGGACGCCCAGGTGACCAACGTCGACAAGGCGGCCCGCCGCATCTCGCTGTCGGTGAAGGCTCTGGAAATGGCCGAGGAAAAGGAAGCCATCGAGCAGTTCGGCTCGTCGGACTCCGGCGCCTCGCTGGGCGACATCCTGGGCGCGGCTCTCCGCGAGAAGGCCCAGAAGGAATAGTCCAGGCCCGATGGCTTGAACTGCGGACGGCGGATCGGGAAACCGGTCCGCCGTTTCCGTTTGTGAGTCCGCGCTCTATCGTGACGGCCAAGTCTTCGAGAAGGTCGCCGCCCCAGTGTCGCGTTTCGTCCGTTTCGCCGCCGGCCTCGCCGCGGCCCTGCTGATCTCCGCCCCCGGGCTGGCCGCGCCCAAGCCCGTGTTCGGCCCGCCGCCGAAGTGGGTGGACGTGGCGCCGATCCCCGACGCGCCGTCGGCCACGGACGCCCCCGCCGTCCAGACGCTGCTGGACGACAACCAGACCCGGCTCACCCCGCAGGGCGACACCTTCTACAACCGCCGCGTCCGCAAGGTGCTGAAGCCCGAGGGCCTGCCTGGGCTGACCACGTTCGGCGTCACCTGGGACCCGCAGGACGAGGTGGTGACGATCCACAGCCTGCGGATCATCCGGGGTGGCCAGACCATCGACCTGCTGGGCAAGGGCAAGAAGATGCTGGTCCTGCGCCGTGAGCAGGACCTGGAGCGCGCCATGCTGGACGGCCGCATGAGCGCCACCCAGCAGATCGAGGGCCTGCAGGTGGGCGACATCGTCGACGCCGCCTGGACCCACTCGGGCCGCGACCCCGTCGCGGGCAACCGGTCCTACGACATGGAGGGCCTGGGCTTTCCCGGCGTGGTCGGCCGCTATCGCGCCCGCCTGTCGTGGCCGACGGGCACGCCGATCAAGTACCGGCCCACCGAGGGCTTCGGCGAGCCCAAGCTGAGCCAGGACGGCGACTGGACCTACCTGGTGCTGGACGCGCAGGGCGTGCAGGCGCCCAAGCCGCCCGTCGGCGCCCCGCCCCGGTTCCGCCGCCTGGGCTCGATGGAGACCTCCAGCTTCGAAAGCTGGAACGAGATCTCGCGCATCATGGCCCCGCTCTACGCCCGCGCCGCCGTGATCGCGCCGGACTCGGACCTGCGCGCCGAGATCGACGCCATCGCGGCCAAGTCGGCCGATCCCAAGGTGCGCGCCTTCGAGGCCTTGCGCCTGGTCGAGGACAAGACCCGCTACTTCTTCATCGGCATCGGCGACGGCGGCTATGTGCCGGCCCAGGCCGACGAGACCTGGCGGCGCAAGTTCGGCGACTGCAAGGGCAAGACCGCCCTACTGCTGGCGATCCTGAAGGAGCTGAAGGTCGAGGCCGAGCCGGCCTTGGTCAGCCTGGGCGGCGGCGACGGCATGAACGAGCGCCTGCCCTCGCTGGCGGCGTTCAACCACGTGATCGTCAAGGCGAGCATCGACGGCAAGACCTACTGGCTGGACGGCACCCGCACAGGCGACCGCAGCGGACTGGAGGCCCTGCGCCCGCCGCCGCACCGCTGGGCGCTGCCGATCCGCGCCGCCGGCTCCGACCTGGTCGAGATCGTGGTGCCGCCGATGGACACGCCGTTCCTGGAGGCCACGACCCGCTTCGACGCCTCCAAGGGCCTGGACGAGCCCGCCACGATGCAGATGATCAGCCGCTTCCGCGGCGACGCCGCCAACGGCCTGCGCCAGATGGTGGCCGCGGTGCCGCGCGCCGACCTGGAGCGCAACTTCCGCCAGCAGATGTCGGGCAGCATGAGCTGGGTCGACGTCCAGACGGTGGACTGGACCGACGACGCCGCCAACGACGCCTTCGAGGTGCGCCTGTCGGGCAAGGCCGACCTGGACTGGCGCAAGAACCCCGACCTGGGCATGCGCGAGTACCGCGTCACCCCGCCCAGCAACGCCGCGCCGGGCTATCCGCGCCGCGAGCCGGGGCCGAACCGCGACGCGCCCTACGCCGTGCCGTTCCCGCTCTACGTCCGCGCCACGACCGAGATCGTGCTGCCGGCCGGCGGCAAGGGCTTCACGGTTCGCGGGCCCAGCGGCAAGGAGACGATCGGCGCCATGGAACTGAGCCGCGCGGCCGGGATCAAGGACGGCGTGGCCCGCTTCACGACCGACCTGCGCTCGCTGCAGCCCGAGATCCCGGCGGCCGACGCCGAGGCCGCCACGCGCACCTTCCGCCGCATCGCCGCCGAGGACAGCCTGGTCCGTGCGCCGCTGTAGGCGAGCGGGTCGCGCGTGCGGGTTGTGGCGCCCCTGAGGGCGGCAAGCTTTACCGTAGAGTACGGTAAACCTGCTTTTGCGGGTTGATTGCAGGATCGGCATTCGCCATGGTCGCGCCGGTTCGAGGGGCGCGTATGATCAAGTCCGAGCTGATCGCGAAACTGGCGGAGGAAAATCCGCACCTTACGCAACGCGACATCGAACGCGTCGTGGGCGTGATCCTGGAGCGCATGATCGAGGCCCTGGAAGATGGCGGCCGGGTCGAGCTGCGCGGTTTCGGCGCCCTGTCGGTGCGCTCGCGCGACGCGCGAGCGGGCCGTAATCCGCGCACCGGCGAGCCGGTTGACGTGCGCGCCAAACACGTCCCCTTCTTCAAGAGCGGCAAGGAGCTGCGCGAGCGGCTGAACGCCGACGACGAGGGCTAGGCGAACCGACGGCCCTCGCACTGGAGGGTCTTATGGGCGTCTTCTCGGAGTTCCGCGAGTTCATCCATCGCGGCAATGTGGTCGACCTTGCGGTCGGCGTGATCATCGGCGCGGCGTTCAACGACATCGTCAAGGTGCTGGTCGACCAGGTGGTGATGCCGCCGATCGGGCTTCTGACCTCCGGCGTCGACTTCTCGAAGCTGGCCATCGTCCTGAAGCCCGACGACCCGGCGACCCCGGCGAGCGAGCTGGTGGCGATCCAGTACGGCGCCCTGATCAACGCCGGCATCAAGTTCCTGATCGTGGCGTGGGTGGTGTTCCTGATCGTCAAGGCGGTGAACGCCATGCGCCGCGAAGCACCGCCCGCCGATGCCGCCCCGCCGGCCCCGCCGCCGGAACAGGTGCTGCTGACCGAGATCCGGGACCTTCTGAAGGCGAAGTAGGATCTCCCTCCCCTTGAGGGAGGGACAGGCGGGGCAGCCGCCTGTGTGGGGGAAACAAGGCCGCGCCCCCCCCGGGGCCCGGAACGCTCCAGGTTTCCCCACCCTGCTCGCTCCGCGAGCTTTCCCTCCCATGAAGGGGAGGGATGCACTATGTGCGGACCATGACCGTGACGGCGAAGATCTGTGGGCTTTCGACCCCCGAGGCGGTGCGGGCCGCCGTGGACGGGGGCGCGAGCCACATCGGCTTCGTCTTCTTCCCGAAGAGCCCGCGCGTGATCGCGCCCGAGGCCGCCGCCCGGCTCGCCCCGCCGGCGCGCGCCAGGAACGTGAAGATCGTGGCCCTGGCGGTCGATCCCACCGACGCCGAGGTGGACGCCATCGTCGCGGGCCTCTCGCCCGACCTGATCCAGTTGCACGGCAAGGAGAGCCCGGCGCGGGTGCGCGAGATCGGCCAGCGGGCGGGCCGCGGCCTGATCAAGGTGCTGCCGGTCTCCAACGCGTCGGACCTGGCCCCCGCGGCCTCCTACGAGCCGCTCGTCGACCACCTGATGTTCGACGCCAAGCCGCCCAAGGACGCCGAGCGGCCCGGCGGCTTGGGCGAGCCCTTCGACTGGACGCTGCTCGCCGGACGCCGGTTCGCCAGGCCCTGGCTGCTGGCGGGCGGACTGGACCCCTGGAACGTCGCGACGGCCGTTGCGGCCAGCGGCGCCCCGATCGTGGACGTTTCCTCTGGCGTGGAGCGCGGTCCCGGACTAAAGGACCCGGCCTTGATCACGGCGTTCCTCGACGCTGTTCGCCGCGCCTGAGATCGCCTTATGGACGCCCCCGACCGCCCCAACGACTACACCGCCTATCCGGACGCCCGCGGGCGCTTCGGCGACTACGGCGGGCAGTATGTCCCCGAGACCCTCATGCCGCTGGTCCACGACCTGACCGCGGCGTGGTCGGCGGCCAAGGTCGATCCGGCGTTCCAGGCCGAGATGAACGGCTACCTGACCCACTATGTGGGCCGCCCGTCGCCGCTCTATTTCGCCAGCCGCCTGACCGAGCATTTCGGCGGGGCGAAGATCTACCTGAAGCGCGAGGAGCTGAATCACACCGGCTCCCACAAGATCAACAACTGCATGGGCCAGATCCTGCTGGCCATGCGGATGGGAAAGACCCGGATCATCGCCGAGACCGGCGCCGGCCAGCATGGCGTGGCCACGGCCACCGTCTGCGCCCGCTTCGGCCTGCCCTGCGTGGTCTACATGGGCGCGGTGGACGTGGAGCGGCAGAAGCCGAACGTGTTCCGCATGAACCTGCTGGGCGCTGAAGTGCGGCCGGTGACCAGCGGCTCGGCGACCCTCAAGGACGCCATGAACGAGGCCCTGCGCGACTGGGTCACCAACGTCCACGACACCTACTACCTGATCGGCACCGCGGCGGGCATGCATCCCTATCCGGAGATGGTCCGCGACTTCCAGGCCGTGATCGGCCGCGAGGTGCGCGAGCAGGTGCTGGAGGCCGAGGGCCGGCTTCCCGACGCCGTCGTGGCGTGCGTCGGCGGCGGCTCGAACGCCATCGGCCTGTTCCACCCGTTCCTCAACGACGAGGGCGTGAAGCTGATCGGGGTCGAGGCGGCCGGCGACGGCATGGACACCGACCGCCACGCCGCGGCGATCAACGGGGGCCGTCCGGGCGTCCTGCATGGCAACATGACCTACCTGCTGCAGGACCGCGAAGGCCAGATCACCGAGGCGCACTCGATCTCGGCCGGCCTGGACTATCCAGGGATCGGGCCGGAACACTCATGGCTCCATGACGTGGGCCGCGCCACCTACCTCACCGCCACCGACGCCGAGTCGCTGGACGCCTACATGCTGCTCTCGAAGCTGGAGGGCATCCTGCCGGCCATCGAGAGCGCCCACGCCATCGCCCGCATCGGCGAGATCGCCCAGGATGTCGGCAAGGACGGCGTCGTGGTGCTGAACCTGTCAGGCCGGGGCGACAAGGACGTGGGCACGGTGGCCGCGCATCTGGGACGCACCATTTGACCAAAGCCCGTATCGACGCCCGCTTCGCGGCCCTGAAGGCCGAGGGGCGCGCCGCTTTCGTGCCCTACATCATGGCCGGCGATCCGGACCAGGCGACGGCCCTCGCCATCCTGAAGGGCCTGCCGGCCGCCGGCGCCGACCTGATCGAGGTGGGTTTCCCGTTCTCCGACCCCATGGCCGAGGGCCCGCCGATCCAGCGCGCGGCCCAGCGGGCGCTGGCCAAGGGCATGACGCTCAAGGCGACGCTGGCGGCCATCGCGGCGTTCCGCGAGGGCGATCAGGCCACGCCGATAATCCTGATGGGCTATACCAACCCGCTGGTGACCTGGGGCTATGAGGCCTTCGCCCGCGACGCCGCCGCGGCGGGCGTGGACGGCCTGATCATCGTCGACCTGCCGCCGGAAGAGGCCGACGAACTGGCCGACGCGCTGGACGCCAGCGGGGTTTCGCTGATCCGCCTGGCGACTCCGACGACCGACGACAAGCGCCTGCCGGTGGTGGTGCGCCGCACCTCGGGCTTCGTCTACTACGTCTCGGTGGCCGGGGTGACCGGGGTGAAGGAAGCCGACGCCCAGGCGGTCGCGCCCAACGTCGAGCGGGTGCGCAAGGCGTCGGGACTTCCGGTCGCAGTCGGTTTCGGGATCAAGACACCGGAGCGCGCTTCGGCTATAGCGCAGGTCGCTGACGCCGTGGTCGTGGGTTCCGCGCTTGTGGACGAAGTGGCCGAAGCAGTGGATTTGAACGAAGACGTGACCCGGCGAGTTCTTTCCAAAGTGGAATCTCTAGCTAAGGCTGTGCGCTTCGCGCGTCGGGTCCCGGTCTGAAAACCATGGCGATGGCTGAACAGCGTAACGACAAACCCGGGCGTGCGCCCGCCGAGCGCCGCCGAGGCTGGCTCTCCCGCATCGCCCCCGGCGTGCGTGGCCTGACCAAGAAGGACACGCCCGAGAACCTCTGGGTCAAGGACCCCGACTCCGGCGAGATGCTGTACCGGCCCGACCTCGAGGCCGCCATGTGGGTGACGCCCTCGGGCAACCACATGCGGATCGGCTCGAAGCTGCGCCTGGACTACACCTTCGACGACGCCCAGTACGAGCGCATCGCTACGCCGATCGTGCCGGACGACCCGCTGGGCTTCCCGGACGAGAAGCCCTATCCCGACCGCCTGAAGGCGGCCCGCAAGGCGACGGGCGAGCAGGATTCCATGGCCGTCGGCTACGGCCATATCGCCGGCCAGCCGGCGGTGGTGATCGTCCAGGACTTCGCCTTCATGGGCGGTTCGCTGGGCATGGCCGCGGGCGAGACCTTCGTGGTGGCCGCGCAGGAAGCCGTGAAGCGGGGCGTCCCGCTGGTGATCTTCACCGCCTCGGGCGGCGCGCGCATGCAGGAGGGCACGCTCTCCTTGATGCAGATGGCCCGCACCACCCTTGCGCTGAACGAGGTGAAGGCCGCGGGCCTGCCCTACGTCGTGGTGCTGACCGACCCGACCACGGGCGGCGTGACCGCGTCCTACGCCATGCTGGGCGATGTCCACCTGGCCGAGCCGAACGCCACCATCGGCTTCTCGGGCCGCCGGGTGATCGAGCAGACTATCCGCGAGACCCTGCCGCCGGGCTTCCAGCGCTCGGAGTTCCTGGTCGAGCACGGCATGGTCGATCAGGTCGTGGCGCGGAAAGATCTTCCGGAGAAGCTGAGTTCCATCCTGAAGACCCTTATGATGGGGCGTGAGCGCCTTTCCTCCGCCGCCTGAACTGCCCGCTGACCCCGGTCACGACCCGATCCGCGCCTCTGACGCGGTGATCCAGCGGCTGCGCGCCAACCACCCCACGCTGATCGACCTGACCACGGGCCGCGTGGAGCGGCTGCTGGCGGCCCTGGGCCACCCCGAGAAGAGGCTGCCGCCGGTGATCCACGTGGCGGGCACCAACGGCAAGGGCTCGACCGTGGCCTACCTGCGCGCCATCGCCGAGGCGGCGGGCCTGCGAGCGCATTGCCTGACCTCGCCGCACCTGGTGCGGTTCGCCGAGCGCATCCGGCTGGCGGGCAAGCTGATCACCGACGAGCAGCTCACCGACCTCACCGAGCGGCTGGAGGCGGCCAACGCGGGCGAGCCGATCAGCTTCTTCGAGATCACCACGGTGCTGGCCTTCGCGGCCTTCGCAGAGACGCCGGCCGACGTCTGCATCGTCGAGGTGGGCCTGGGCGGGCGGTTCGACGCCACCAACATCTTCGACGTCCCAGCGGTCAGCGTGATCACACCGGTGGACTACGACCATCTGGAGATGCTGGGGCCGGGCCTCTCCAAGATTGCCTGGGAGAAGGCCGGGATCATCAAGCACGGCCGGCCGGTCGTGGTCGCCCGTCAGATGGACGAGGCGCTGGAGATGATCGAGCGCGAGGCCGACGACCGCATGGCCCCCATGCTGCTGATGGGCCGCGACTTCGACGCCTGGGAGGAGCGGGGCCGCCTGCTGGTGCAGATGCCCGACCGGCTGCTGGACCTGCCGGCCCCCAGCCTGTTCGGCGGCTACCAGTTCGACAACGCCGGCCTGGCCGTCGCCGCCGCCCTGACCTTTGACCGCACCCTCTCGGACGAGGACCTGGGCCGGGGCGTCACCTCCACCGTGTGGCCGGCGCGGATGCAACGGCTGACCGCCGGGCCGCTGGCCGAGCGGGCCAGGGCGCGCGGCGCCGACCTCTGGCTGGACGGAGGCCACAATCCGCATGCAGGCCGGGCGCTGGCCGAGGCGGCCAGCCGGCTGATCGACCGCGACCCGCGCCCGCTGGTGCTGGTCACCGGCATGTTCGCGAGAAAGGACGCCGAGGGCTTCTTCCGCCCCTTCGCCGAGATGAGGCCGCGGGTGATCGTCACCAGTTTCGACAGCCCCATCGCGGCGACGACGGACGAACTGGTGGATGCGGGTGTCCGCGCCGGCCTCGCGCCCGAGACGGCGGCCAACGTCACCGACGCGGTCGCCCGCGCCCTTGAGACCGACGGCCCCGCGCCCCACGTGCTGATCTGCGGCGGGTTGCACTTCGCCGGCGAGGTCCTGGCCATGAGCCCGGAAACCTGGCCGACCTGAGGACGGTCAAAGATGTTCGGAAAGCGCACCTGGCGCCTGGCCCTGCCGATCCCGTGGCTGGTGACCCTCGCCGTGGCCCTGGTCGTGCTCGCGGTGCTGATCCACCTGTACGGGCGCGGGCCCGAGGTGATGTTCGGCTGGCTGATCGGCTGGCTCGTGGTCAGCCGGATCGTGAACTGGGTGGTATCGCGGCGGCGGCCTACGCGGGAAGACATCCCTCCCCCTTAGGGGAGGGACAGATCGCGAAGCGACCAGGGTGGGGAGACCTCGATCAAGCTCGGCGCCTGAACCTCGGATCCCGCCCGTCTGTCGCTTCGCGCGCAGCCACCCTCCCCATGAAGGGGAGGGAAAGCCCTCACCTCACGCCGCGCTGGCGACGCCGGCTTCGGCGAGCCACTCGAGGATCTTCTGCTTCGGCATGGCGCCGACCTTCATCGAGGCCATCTGGCCACCCTTGAACAGCATCATGGTCGGGATGCCGCGCACGCCGTAGCGCGAAGGGGTGGTCGGGCTCTGCTCGATGTCGAGCTTGGCGATCGTCACCTTGCCGGCCAGCTCTTCCGAGAGCTGCTCGAGCGCGGGGGCGATCTGCTTACAGGGGCCGCACCATTCGGCCCAGAAATCCACCAGGACCGGGGTGTCCGAACCCAGGACGTCGGCTTGGAAGGTGTCGTCGGTGACCTTCACGGTGCTCATTCGCAAACTCCTATGGCCCGGCGGAATCGCCCGCCACGGCCTCTCGATCCGCGCATGTAGGCGGCCCCTGACCCTGTATCAACCGTCACGGCGGAGGTCGGCAAGGGTTTGGATGACCAGGTTTTCTGGAACCGGCATCAGCTTCGGGCCATCCGTCCAGACGATGGCCGCCTCCACACGACGGCCGGGGAAGATGTCGGCCAGCACGGCCGAATAGAGCGCCATCTGCCGCAGATAGGCGGGATCGGCGTCCTCGACCCGGTCGGGCGAGGGCCGGTTGGTCTTGAAATCCACCACCAGCACGCGGTCGGCCAGGACGACCAGGCGGTCGATGCGGCCAGAAATCCTCAAGCCCGGCGGCAGGGCCTGGGCGGTCCCTGCCACCGCGATCTCGCCGCGGGAGCCCGGGCCGAACACCTCGGCGAAGAGGGCGTCGTTCAGGACGCTGAGGGCGGCCTCGGCCATCTCGGCGCGCTGGGCGTCGGTCAGGTCGGCCTCGCGGGCCAGGATCGCCGCGGCGCCGCCTGCGCGCTCGGCCTGCGGCAGGTCGGGCAGCAGCTGCAGCAGCCGGTGGATCAGGTCGCCGCGTCGGAACCGACCCAGCCCTTGGGCGGCCGCCAGCGGCGAGGGGGCGGGCACGGCGGCGCCTTCGCCCAGGTCGGACGGCGAGGCGTAACGGGCATAAGCCTCGGGCTTCGCGGCGGCCTGGGTCCAGGCGGGCAGGGCGGCGCGGATCGCGGTCGCGGCGGCCCCGCGGCCCAGGGGTTTCGGGTCGGCGCCGTAGCGTTCGAAGGCCAGGTCGCCAACCTGCAGGGCGCGGACGTCACCCGCGATGTTCGCGTGGGCGAGCGCGTCGCGGATCGCGCCCCACCAGCCGCGCAGCTTGGCCTGGTCGGTCCGCTCGGCCACCCGGCCGCACAGCACCAGCCGGTCCCGGGCGCGGGTGAGCGCCACGTAGAGCAGGCGATACGCCTCGGCCTCCTCGCGCGCGGCGCGATCCTCCCGCGCCGCCGCCGTGGCCTCGCAGTCGCGAGCCGAGGAGGGCGCCCACAGGAAGCCGTCCCGCACCCGCAGCAGCGGCGAGCCGCGGGCGGTCTGGGTCAGCGTCGTCTCGGGCAGGAAGACGATCGGCGCCTCCAGGCCCTTCGCGCCGTGCGCGGTCATCACCCGCACCTCGCGCCGCTCGGCCTCCATCTCGCGCTTCACGGTGATGTCGAGGCCGGCCAGCTCGGCGGCCAGGGCCTCCAGGTCGTGCACGCCACGCGCCTCGGCGGCCAGCACCTGGTTCAGGAACTCGTCCAGCGCGTCCTCGGCCTCGGCCCCGAGGCGGCGCAGCAGACGCTGGCGCATGGAGCGGCCCTCTGCGTCCACATGGCCCAGCAGGCGCGCGTAGAGCTCGAACGGGTTGCGGACTTTCGCCTCGGCGAGGGCGTAAACCAGGAAGGCGTGGGCATGGGCCCAATCGGGCTGTGCGTCGGCGCAGCGCTGGAGGACATCCCACAGCGGCTCCTTCACGCGCCCGTGGGCCAGGGCGTAGAGGCTGTCGTCGGTCAGGCCGCAGAACGGGCTCTTCAGGAGGGCCGCCAGCGTCAGCTCGTCGTTCGGGAACAGCAGGAAGCGGGCGAGCGCCACGAGATCGTCGAAGACGATGTGCTCGGAGAGCGCCAGCCGGTCGGCGCCGGCCACGGGGATGCCCGCGTGCTTCAGCGCGCGCAGGATCTCTTCGAACAGCGCGCGGCGGCGGCGCACCAGGATCAGCACGTCGCCGGCGTGCGCGGCGCGGAAGCGGCGCTCGTCCTTGTCCCAGACGGCGTCGCCGCGGGCGATGAGCGCGCCGATCTCGCCGGCGATGCGCCGGGCCAGGCGGCGATTGGCGCTGTCCTCGGGCTCGGCGTCCAGCGGCGCGTCCCAGGCCTCGCGTTCCTCGCCCTTCTTCTCGACCTCCAGCGGCCAGACGTCAACGCAGCCCAGGTCGGCGCGGGTGGCCTTGTGCAACACCTCCTCGGGGGTCTCGCGCGGCTGGATGGCGGCGGCCAGGCCAGGCGGCGAGAAGACCGCGTCCACGAAGGACAGCACCTGCGGCGTCGAACGCCAGGACGTCAGCAGGTCGACCCGCTCGAAGCGGAAGCCCGCTCCGATGGCCCGGTCGCGGTGGAACTCGAACTTGCGCAGCAGGAGCTCGGGCTGGGCGCCCTGGAAAGAATAGATCGACTGCTTCTCGTCGCCGACCACGAACAGCCGCCGCTCGCGCGCCTCACCCCGCACGCCGGCGCCCGAGAAGAACTCCTCGCTGAGCGCGTCGACGATGGTCCACTGGTCGGGGGCGGTGTCCTGCGCCTCGTCCACCAGGATGTGATCGATGCCGCCGTCCAGCTTGTAGAGCACCCAGGCCGCCGCCGGCCGGTCGCGCAGCAGGTGGCAGGCCTTCTCGATCAGGTCGGCGAAGTCCAGGGCGCCGGCCGCGGCCTTCTCGATGCGGTAGGCCGCGAGGTAGGCGTTCGCCAGGGTCAGGGCCCCGATGCTGTCGGCGGCGACCTGGGCGGCGCGGATCCGCTGGCGGGCCAGGTGCAGCCGTTCCTGCTCGGCCAGGAGCTGGATGCGCAGGCCTTCGTGGGCCTTCAGGCCGCTGGTCTTGCCCACCCACTTGGCGGCCTCGCCCTCGCCGCGCTCGGTGAAGAGGACGGCCAGGGCCTGGTCGAAGGTCGCGTCAGGGTCGTCGGCGACCGCGGCGAGCTGGGCGGCGCACTTCTGGTCGGTGACGCCGCCCAGGCCCAGCACCTCGGCCGCCCCGCGCCAGAGCTCGCGATCCAGGCGGCCCATGGCCTCGGCGGCGAGGTCCTCCGGGCTGGAGCCGCGCGGCACGTCCACCGCGCGCCAGACCCAGGCCCGCGCACCCTCCAGCCCGCCCTCGCGCTCGAAGAAGGCCGCCAGCGCCCCGCGCCGGGCCTCGAAGTCGGCGAACATGGCGTGGAAGCTTTGGAAATCGAGCATCACCGAGAAGCGGGCGTAGGCCTCGGCCACCGCGTCGTCGGCGGCCAGCGCGTGCTGGGCCACCAGCTTGCGCGCCGCCTGGGCCACGGCGGCCGCGGCCGCGTCGTCCATCACCCGGAAGCCCGGCGAGATCCCCGCCTCCAGCGGGAAGCGCCGCAGCAGCTTCTCGCAGAAGGCGTGGATGGTCTGGATCTTCAGGCCGCCCGGCGTCTCCAGGGCGCGGGCGAACAGGCTCCGGGCGCGGGAGAGGTCGTCGAACGGGCCGTCCTGCAACGCGGCCAGCTTCCCCGCGAGATCGGCGTCGGGCAGCACCGACCACTCGCCCAGCACCTGGAACAGTCGACGCTGCATCTCGGCCGCGGCGGCCTTGGTGTAGGTCACGCAAAGGATGGTCTCGGGCTCGGCGCCGGCCAGCAGCAGGCGGGCCACACGGTCGATCAGGGTCTTGGTCTTGCCCGAGCCGGCGTTGGCGGTGACGAAGGCCGAGAGGCCGGGGTCGGCGGCCAGCTTCTGCGGATCGACCGTGCGGTCTTCGAGGTCGAGGCTCACTCGTCGCCCTCCTCGCCGCTGGTGGACCACTCGAAGACGCGAGCCAGGTGGTCGTAGTCGCTCATCCGCGCCTTCACGAACTGCGGGGCCACGCGCGACAGGTAGGGCTGGGCCGGGTCGTCGAAGCGGGCGACCAGGGCGTGCAGGCCCTCCAGGGCGCGGGCGGCGGCCTCGGCGCTCTCGTCGCCGGCGGCGGCGCGGGTCTCGATCTTGCCTGCGGGCTTGCGGCCCGTGACCTCCAGGTAGGTCAGGTCGCCGGGCTTGACCGGGCCGAGGTCAGGGAAGCCGCCGGCCTCCAGGATCGCCGCGGTCAGGGTGAGCTGGGGCGAGAAGCCGGTCTGCACCTCCTTCTTCGAGGGCGCCTTGCCGGTCTTGTAGTCGAGGATGTGGCCATAGCCGTCGGCGGTGACCTCGATGCGGTCGGCGCGGGCGTTGACGGTGAAGGGGCCGGCCGGCGCCTGGATGGTCCGCTCGCCCTTCAGCTCGACCACGATGCGGCGCCCGTCGCGGCGCTCGCGCTCGAGTCCGGCGACCCATTCGGCGGCTTCGCGGGCCAGGGCGGTCTCGCGCGCCATGGCCTCGTGCGGCAGGCCGGCGGCCTCCAGCGCCTCCAGGTAGAAGGCGGCGAACTGCGTGGCGGCGTCGGCCGGCAGTTCGGCGGGGAAGGTCTCGGCGAACCGCTCGAAGGCGGCGTGGATCGCGGTCCCGCGGGCCCGCGCGTCGGCCTGCTCGTCGGGCCGGTCCATGGGATAGAGCCGCAGGATGTCGCGCGCCCAGACGGCGTAGGGGTCGCGGGTCAGGCTCTCGACGCGCGTCACGGCCATCACGCGCGGCCGGTGCGCCACGGGTGGGACCGGCGCGGGGCGCGGGAAGGGCTGGTACGCGTCCGGCGCGTCCAGGGCGCGGGCCCAGCCCAGCACCTCGGTATGGCTCGGTATGGCCAGCCCTGCGCCCTTGGCCAGGGTCTCCAGCCGCCACAGCCAACGCGACTTCACCGCCGGAGCGCCCTCGCGCCGCTCGGTGTGCAGCAGGATCACCTCGGGCGCGCAGGCCGCCTGGGCGAAGTCGTGGGCGGCCAGGCCCACGCGGCGCTCGGGCGGCGGCAGGCCCAGCATTTCGCGCATCGGGCGCGACAGGAACGGGTCGGTCGGCGCGCCGCCGGGCCAGACGCCTTCCTCCAGTCCCGCGACCACGAGCCGGTCGGCCCGCACCAGCCTGGCCTCGATGGCGCCCAGGATGCGCAGGCGCGGGTGCGTGGCGCCGCCGGAGCGGACGGTCTCGCCGTCCATCAGCCGCTGCAGCAGGTCGGCGAACTGGCGGGGCGTGACGGCCGGCAGGGCGCCGCCCTCGCGCACCAGCGCGCCCAGCAGCCGCGCCATGGCCTCGCCGCCGTGCCCGGCCCAGAGGTCGCCGGTGCGGCCGTCCTCGTCCTGCGCCAGCGCTTCCATGGCCTCGACAAGCCGGCGCGCCGCGGCGGCGGGCGTGTCGGTCTCGTCGGGCCAGGCCAGGCGCGCGACGATGGCTTCCAGGCGCTCGGCGAGGGGCGCGGCCTCCTTCGCCTTCTCCTTCAGCGCCGCCCAGGTGCGCACGCGCGGCCCGCGCAGGGCGGTCGCCTCCAGGGCGGCGCTGTCGCCGAGACGGGAGAACGGATGCTTCAACAGGCCGAGCAGGGTCACCGGGCCGGTGGGATCGACCGCCGCCCGCGCCACCAGGGCCGCCAGCACGCCGCAGCGGCAGCCCGCGAGGCTCTCGCCGGCCGAGGAGTCGGGCGCCACGCCCCAGCGCGCCAGCTTGGCGACCACGCGCCGCGCCAGCACCTGGTCGGGCGTCACCAGGGCGGCGGTGCGCTCGGGTGTCTCCAGGGCCTCGCGCAGCAGCAGCGCGGTGGCGGTGGCGGCCTCCTCCTCGGTGCGGGCGCTGACCAGCGACAGGCCGGCCAGGCCCTCGGCGACGGCGCTCGGGTGCTCGGCCTTCAGGCTCTCGATCACCTGCAGCCAGTCGGCGGTCTCCTCGGCCGGGCGCAGCGCCTCGTTGACGACGCGGCGGCGCCAGCGGCCGGCGCTCTCGGCGCGGATCGAGGCGGGCCACAGCGACACCTCGCGCTTGGCGACGCGCGCCTCGTCCAGCAGCCGCTTCAGCGCGCCCTGCGGGTGCTGCACGTCCACCTTGGTCCAGGCCTTGTCGGCGAGGTCCTGGTCGAGTCCCGGCAGCACCACGGCGCCCTTCGGCGCGGCGGCCACCGCGATCAGCAGCGCGCGGGTGGCGGGCGCCGTCCCGGTCGAGCCGGCGGCCACCAGCACGCCCTTTGGCGGCGTGTTGGTCCAGACCTCGGCCAGGCGGCGCAGCAGGCGCACGCGCCGCTCGCTGACGTCGACGACGCCCAGCGCACGCAGCCGTTCGGGCCACATCGCCAGCGCCTTCTCCAGGAACAGGCGCGAGACCTCCCAGTGCTCGGCGAGCTCGGCGCCGACGAGGCTGGCCAACCGGTCGCCGACCTCCACCTCCTCGATCTGCAGGCCGTCGAGGAAGCCGCCCAGGGCGTCGGCCAGCTCCAGCGCCGCGCCGGCGCTGACCAGGCCGCCCGGGATATACTCGGCGAGTTCGGAAACCAGCCGCGTGAGTTCGAAACGCCGTCTCAGGGGCTCGATCGCCGCGGGCAGATCCAGCGCCAGGTCGCCCGGCTCGAACGGCGGCTCGCCGGCCTCCAGGTCGCCCAGCGGCCGCATCTGTGGCGGCAGGACGGCGCGGCCGCCGCTGGCCTTGATGAACGCGTCGGCCAGCGCGCGTGCGCCGCGGCGGGTGGGGGTGAGCACGACGGCGTCGGCCAGGGCCTCGGGCCCGAGCGGCGCCAGCGCGTCGAAGAGGCCCTGGGCCAGGTCTTCCGCGAACGGCCGGTGCGCCGGGATGTTGAACCAGCGCGAGCCCGGCTGCTCGAAGAAGGCCAAGGTCATGGCAAGGGCGCGCTCACGAGACCCGGGCCTCCACCGCCGCCAGCGCCCGGGGGTCGCCGACCTGCATCCACAGGCCCTCGGCCTGGTGGCCGAACAGCCGGCCCTGGTCGGACGACCGGAACCAGATGTCGCGCAGGCTGAACTTCGCGCGCGGGTCGGCGTAGACCGGCCGCGGGTCGATGATCTCGATGCCGATGGCGTAGAGCGGTGCGTCGGGCCGCTCGCCGCGATGGGTGAGGCGGCCGGCGTCGTCCTGGAAGAAGTCGCCCGGCACGTCCTCGAAACCGACAGTGCGCGCCTTGGGCACGACGGTGACCAGCGAGTCCATGCGAGCCGGATCCCAGGCGGCGATCAGCTCGTCCAGGATCGGCGTACCGTCCTTCCGCCAGACGTAGTCGCTGTTGCAGCGGAAGATCGGATCGTCGCCCAGCAGGGCCTGGGCGTGCTTCACGCCGCCGCCGGTCTCCAGCAGCTGGGCGCGCTCGTCCGAGACCCGGAACTCGGCGTCCTTGCGGCCGCGCAGATAGGCCTCGAGCTGGTCGGCGTGGGCGTGGACATTGACCACGATCCGCTCGACGCCCGCCGCCACCAGCGGATCGAGGACGTAGGCGATCAGCGGCTTGCCGGCCACGGGCACCAGCGACTTCGGCATGGTGTCGGTCAGCGGCCGCATCCGCGTGCCGAGGCCCGCGGCCATGACCATGGCGGTCTTCGGCCCGCTCATCGCCGGGCCTCCCGGGGCACGTGGCGGTCGAACCAGGTCTTCAGGCCGGCGAGCGCCGGGTCGGCCAGGTTGCGCTCCAGGTAGCGCCAGGTGCGGGGCATGAAGGCCTCGTACTGCGTGCGGCCCAGCAGGGCCTGGCGAGCGAAGACGCGGCCCAGGATACGCGCGGCGTTCGAGCTGGCCAGCGCCCGGTATTCGGCGAGGAAGGCGCTGCGCTCCAGCGAGGGCCGGGCGGACAGGAACCGGTCCAGCATGGCGGCCTCCAGCTCGGGCGAGACGTCGCGCCGGGCGTCCTGCAGCAGGTGCGTCAGGTCCCAGGCCGGATGAGCCTTCAGGGCGTCCTGGAAGTCGAGCATGCCCACGCGCGCCACTCCGGTCCGCTCCGGCAGCCAGAGCAGGTTTTGCGCATGATAGTCGCGGTGTGTGAATACTGACGCGCCGCCCTCGCCGGCCACCCAGACGGGCGCCCAGAGCGCGTTCCACTCGGCCACGGCTTCGGCGCCAAAGGGCGCCAGGCCCGAGAACTTCGGCCAGAACTCCAGGAAGGTGTCGGTGGCGATCTTCAGCGCCAGGGTGTCGTACCGGAGCAGCGGCCAGCTCGCGTCGCCCGCGGTCAGGACGTCGGGCGGGCTCTCAGCCTGCATCACCACCTGGGCGTCCACGGCCACCTCGTAGAGCGGCGCTTCCGGCGCGCCCTCGGCGATGAGCGTGGCGTAGAGCCCGTCGCCCAGGTCTTCCAGCACGGCCAGGCCGGCCTCGATGTCGTGGGCCAGGATTTGCGGCGCCGAGAGGCCGCGGTCGCGCAGCCAGGCGGCGGTGGTGACGAAGGCGGCGACCGAGCCCGCGGCCAGGCGGGCGGCGGCGTTGTAGCCCAGGGCGATCCGCTCGGCCTCGGTGGCGCCCGGCGGGCAGACCACGCTCTCCACCGCCGGCGGCTGGTCCATGAAGATGAACTGGGTCCCGTCGCCCCGGTAGAGGCGCTCGTAGCGGCGCGTGGAGGCGTCGCCCGAGAGGAGCTCGCGGCGGGCGTCGGCGAAGCCTGCGGCGCGCAGGAATTCGTCCTTCAGGGCCTCGCGGTCAGAGCTCAAGCGTTCGTCCTTCCCAGGCGCCGCGCGGGGTCAGGGTCGCGCGGCGGCCATCGGCCTCTTCGGCCAGTTCGATCTCTACGTCGAGTCGGTCCGGCGGCAGGCGGCCTTCCAGGCGCTGGGGCCACTCGATCACGGCCGCCCCCTCGTCCAGCGCCTCGTCCAGGCCGATCTCGTAGGCCTCGTCGGGATCGGACAGGCGGTAGAGGTCGAAGTGGGCCACCGCGAGGCGCGGGCCCTCGTAGAACTGGACCAGCGTGAAGGTGGGCGACGGCACCTCCTCGTCCGGCGTCGTCAGCGCCCGCACCAGAGCCCGCGCCAGGGTCGACTTGCCGGCGCCCAGCGGCCCGGACAGGCAGACCGCCTCGCCGGGACGCAGCGCCGCCGCGATCGCCGCGCCCAGCCGCGCCGTCGCCGCCTCGTCGGGCAGGTTCATGCGGTGGGCAGGCGGACGGGGTTCATCAGGTCAGGATGGCCTGCGGGGGGAGCCGCGGGCAAGTCAGGCCCGCAGCCGCGCGATCAAGGCCGCCGTGGACGGGTCGTGCGACCCCGCCGGCCCGCCCTCCAGCTCGGCCAGCACGCGGGTCGCCAGGGTCTTGCCCAGCTCCACGCCCCACTGGTCGAAGCTGTTGATGCCCCAGAGCACGCCCTCGACGAAGGTCTTGTGCTCGTAGAGCGCGACCAGGGCGCCCATCCGCTCGGGGTCGAGGCGGTCGACCAGCAGGAAGCTGGTGGGCCGGTCGCCCGGGAAGGTGCGCTGGGGCGCCAGCTTGTCGATTTCGGCGGGCGATTTCCCTGCGGCCGTCAGCTCGGCGCGGACGTCCTCCTCGGCGCGGCCGACCAGCAGCGCCTCGGCCTGGGCGACGGCGTTGGCGAGCAGCTTGATCTGGGCGGTCGGATCGCCCTCGCTGCCTTCCCGTACCGCGACGATGTCGACCGGGACCACGTCGGCGCCCTGGTGCAGGAGCTGGAAGAAGGCGTGCTGGCCGTTGGTGCCGGCGTCGCCGAACACGCTGGCGGCGGTCGGGTGGGGGACCGGCAGGCCGTCGGCCGTCACCCGCTTGCCGTTCGACTCCATCTCCAGCTGCTGCAGGAAGGCCGCGAACAGCCGCAGGCGCTGGGCGTAGGGCACGACGGCGCGGATCGGGCGGGAGAGCCCGTTGCGGTTGAAGACGTGGGCCAGGGCCAGCAGCACCGGGGCGTTGGCGGCCAGGGGCGCGGTCCGGAAGTGCTCGTCCATCGCCCGGGCGCCGGCCAACATGCGGGCGAAGGCGTCGTAGCCCAGGGCCACGGCGCACGAGAGGCCGACCGACGACCAGATCGAATAGCGGCCGCCCACCCAGTCCCAGAAGCCGAACACCTGGTCGGCGGGCACGCCGAAGGCCTGGGCCTTGTCGGGCGCGGCCGAGACGGCGACGAGGTGGCTGTCCGAGGCGGTCCCCAGGCTGGCGCGCAGCCAGGCGCGGGCGGCCTCGGCGTTGGTGAGGGTCTCCAGCGTCGTGAAGGTCTTCGAGACGGTGACGACCATGGTGTCGGCCGGGTCGAGGCCGGTCAGCGCCTGGGCCAGCTCGGCGGGGTCGACGTTGGCGACGAAGCGCAGGTCGATCTGCGGGTCGAGCGGCTTCAGCGCTTCCCAGACAAGGCGTGGGCCGAGGTCGGAGCCGCCGATGCCGATGTGGACGATGGTGCGGAAAGGCTTGCCCGTGCAGCCTTTCTTGCCGCCCGACCGGACGGCCTCGGCGAACGCGGCCATGGCGGCGCGGGTGGCCTCCACCTCGCCCGAGACCGGTTGTCCGTCAGCCCTGAAGTCCGCGCCTTCGGGCGCGCGCAAGGCCATGTGCAGGGCGGGCCGGCCCTCCGACGCGTTGACGATCTCGCCCGCGAACAGACGCCCGCGCGCCGCCTCGACGTCCGAGGCCCGGGCGAGGTCGAGCATCACGGCTAGGTCGGCCAGCGACCAGGGATGCTTGGAGAGGTCGATCTGGAGCCCCGCGGCGCTCAGCGTGAGCGTCTTCAGCCGTTCGGGCTCGGCGTCGAACAGGCCCGCGATGCGGCGGCCGCGCGCGGCCTCGGCGGCCTTGGAAAGGGCCGCCCAGGCGGCGTCGGACTTGGACAACGAGACCTCTCTTAGTCGGCGGAGCCGTACTTCACGCTGCAGCCGTAGGGCCGGGTGGCGGCCTGGGCCACTGCGCGGCCTGCCTTCACGTCGGCGAGCGCGGCGGTGACGTAGTTCTTGGCGCCTTGCAGGCTATCCGGATCGGATGACGCCTTGTCGTCGATGCCGCCCATGTAGACCAGCTTGCCGGTCTTATCGACGATGTACATATGCGGCGTGGTCTTGGCTTCGTAGGCGCGGCCGACGGTCCCCTTGGGATCCAGCAACACGTCGGTGGAGGCGGCCTTGACCTCCCCCTTCCACTGCCTGGCCTGCGGGCCGGTCAGGTAGCCCTGCATGCCGGGCGCCGAGGAGATGACGGTCAGCCAGACGATGCCGTCCTTGGCGGCTTGGGTCTGCAGCCCCTGCATGTTGCCCGAATTGTAGTGTTTCTGGACGTACGGGCAGCCGTTGTTGGTCCATTCGAGGACCACGGTCTTGCCCTTGAATTCCGAGAGCGAGCGTGTCTTGCCGGCGGCGTCCACGGCCTGGAAGGCGGGGGCCGGCTGGCCCAGCACGGGCGCGGCGACCGCGGGGCCCGCAATCATGGAGGCGGCGGCTAGAACGGCGAGGAAGCGGGTCATGGGGCGGCTCCTTCGGTGACGGTCAGCTGGCCTTGCCGGCGGCGTCCAGGGCCTTGACCACGACGCCTTCGGTCAGGATCGAGGGCAGGATAACCGGTTCTCCCCCCTTCGCGCCATATACCAGGTATAGCGGCACCCCCGCCCGGCCGAACCTGGCCAGTTCGGCGGCGATGCCGGCGTCGCGCTTGGTCCAGTCGGCCTTGAGATAGACGGCGTTGTTGCGTTTCAGGGCCTCGGAGACGGCGTTGGTCGACAGCGCCACGCGATCGTTCACCTGACAGCTCACGCACCAGGCCGCGGTGTAGTTCACCAGCACCGGCCGGCCCTCGGCCTGCAGGGCGGCCAGCTTCTCGGGCGTGTAGGCCTGCTCGTCCAGCTTGGCTTCGCCGGACGAGGCGGTGGTCCCTGCAAGCGTGTAGGCCGGCCAGAATGCGCCGCCGGCGACGGCGACGACGCCCAGGATCGTGGCCGCGGCGGCGAGGCCGACGTGGCTGCGGCCGCTGGCGTGTCTGCGCTGGGCGGCGCCGGCGATCCAGGCGGCCAGGGCCAGCACCACGGCGGCGCCCAGGATGCGCGGCACGCCGTCCGAGCCCACCTGCACCGTCAGCACCCAGACCAGCCAGGCGACGGCGCCGTACATTGGGAAGGCCAGAGCCTTCTTGAAGACCTCCATCCACGGGCCGGGCCGCGGCAGGCGGTTGAGCAGGCCGGGCAGGAAGGCGACGGCGACGAAGGGCAGGGCGAAACCGATCCCGAGGGCCAGGAAGACCACCAGCGCGGCGGCCGGCGGTTGGGTCAGCGCCCAGCCCAGGGCCGGGCCCATGAAGGGCGCGGTGCAGGGCGCGGCCACCACCACGGCCAGGACGCCTGTGAAGAAGCTGCCCGCCAGGCCGCCCCGGGACGCGAGGCCCGTGCCCACGCCCTGCAGCGAGGTCCCGACCTCGAACACGCCCGAGAGGTTGAGCGCCACCAGCAGCATCAGCAGCGCGAGCGCCGCGACGACCGGCGGGTCCTGGAGCTGGAAGCCCCAACCCACGGCCGAGCCGGCCGTGCGCAGCGCGATCAAGAGCGCGGCGAGGCCCAGGAAGGTTGCCAGCACGCCGACGCCGAAGGCCAGGCCCTGGCGGCGCGCCTCGGCCTGGGCGCCGCCGTGGCCGGCCAGTGAGGCGGCCTTCATGGCCAGCACGGGGAAGACGCACGGCATCAGGTTGAGGATCAGTCCGCCGACCAGCGCGAAGGCGGCGGCCGAGGCCAGGCCCAGGTTGGCGGCGCCCGCGGGGGCTGCGGCCTTCACAGGCGGCGGGCCCAGGCCCGAGGCGCCGGGCGGCAACGGCCCGGGCGCAGCGGTCAGCTCGTAGGCCTTGCCGCCCACCTCGAGCACGCCGCCGAGGTCCTTGGGCGGATTGGGCGACTGGAAGTCGTAGCCCGGGGTCAGGGTCAGGGTCAGGCCGTCGGGGCCGCGCTCGATCGCCTGGGGCTTGGCGTGGTCGATGACCGTGCCGGCGAAGGGGAAGAAATACGCGCCGGCCAGGTCCCCGCCCTTCAGCGCCGGGCCGGTGATGGCGAGCTTCACCACCTCACCCTGCTTCTCGAAGGCGCCGGCGAGGCCTGCGGGCTTCGGCGCGTCGGCAAGGGTCTTGGCGATCTTGCCGCCCCACAGCGGGTCGGCCGGCGCCGGGTTGGCGGTGACCGGGAGCTGAATGGTGAGGTTGGCGTCCTCTGGCACGCAGATGTCGGCGCAGACCAGGAAGTTCGCCACGGCCCTCAGGGTGACCGTCGAGCCCGGCGCGGCGCCGGTGGGCGCGGTCACGTTGACCGGCAGCAGGACGTCGTCCTCGTAGCCGTAGTTGGTGAGCGGTCCCACCGGCAGCCGCTTCGGCGCGGGCCAGGTGAAGTCCGACGCCGTCCAGCCGGGCGGCAGGGTCCAGGTGATCTTGGTGGGCTCGCCGCTGTCGCCGGCGTTGCGCCAATAGGTGTGCCAGCCCTTCTGGATCTTCTGGTGCAGCGCCACCGCGACGGTCTGGCCGGGCGCCACGCCCTGGCTCGCCGCGACCAGCTCGGCCGTCAGGTGGCCGGTGTTGACGGGCTCGGCCGCGGCCGCGCTGGAGAGGATCAGGGCGGACAGTACGCCCATCAGGAACCGCATCATGACCTCAAGCTGCGCCGGCCGTGTGGGCGTTATATGGCGCGGTGTGTCCATAGCGCAAAGCGGGCTCGACTTGGGCGGCGCGCAGGCCATGATCGGGAATCACGTTCGCGAAGGAGACGCGGTGCCCGCATCGTTCGACGACATCGAGATCGGCCAGGTGGTGGGCCTGGGCGCCTGCGCGGTGGACCCCAAGGCGCTGGAGGCGTTCGTCGCCGCCTTCACCCCCGGCTGGGCCCTGGATCGGGGCGCGCCCGACGCCATGGTCTACGCCCTGTGGGCCAAGCTGGACGCGGTGGCCGCCACCGACTGGCCGCAGACCAAGCGACTGGGCGTCGACGCCCTGCGCTGGATGCGCAACCCGCCGGCCGGCGAACTGCTGCGCGGGCGGATGACGGTGATGGCCAAGGACCCTGTCGGCGACGACAAGGGCATCGTCATCGCCCAGCACGACGTCCTCGACGAGGCCGGCCGCCTGGTCTTCAGCTGCCTGACCCGAAGCGTCTTCCAGAGGTAGGTGAAATTGCTCCCCCGCCGGGGGAGCTGTCGGCGCATGCCGACTGAGGGCGCTTCCGCCCAGATCGACCAGTTCACATCGCTTCGGAATCGAAAGGGGCTCCGCCTTCTGAGCGGAAGCCCCCCTCCGGCGCTGCGCGCCACCTCCCTCGACGGGGAGGACTTCTTGCTCTCTTACGCGTTCGCCGCTTGCGGTTGTTCCGCCGCTGCCTTGGTCAGGGCGAGCGCGATCATGCGGTCCCAGCCGACCAGGCTGTGCATGTGGGCGTAGATCTGGCCCAGGGCGCCGTTGTCGCGCAGCTCGACGAACTTGGCCGCCGGCAGGGCATTCAGCTTCTCTTCCGAGACGCCGAAGTACTCCGCGATCTTTTGGACCTGGCCCTGGGTGCCGTCCGGGTTGGCCGGCGTGAAGGTGGCTTCCTTGGTCTCGAACAGGTCGAGGTCCTTCAGGAGCTGCACGAAGCTCATCGTGCGCTGACGCTCGACCTCGAAGTTGTTGCAGAACTCGATGCAGTTCTTCGTGTACTCGGTCGGCTCGCCCTTCTCGTCGAAGAAGGCCATGTCGAAGCCCTTGTCGACGATGAACTCGGCGTTGCGGTCGATGCAGAGGACCATCTGGTTGTTCTGCTCGTCGTTGGCGAACACGAACGGATAGCGGCGCACGTAGGCCGGGATGTAGATGCCGCTCTCGAACGTGCCGTCGTCCTTGACGAACATGTTCTCGCCGGCGTTCAGGCCCATCACGGCGATCGGCAGCTTCTCGTCGCCGACGAAGATGATCGGGCCGGTCACCGCGGCCAGCGGGAACTCGCCCACCGTCAGCGGGATCGCGTGGCCGGTCTTGGCGAACTTGAACGGACCGTCCATCCGCTTCACGCCGATCTTGCCGTGCAGCTCTTTCGCCAGCGGCTCGGGCTTCGAATAGAACAGCACGTTCCCGGACAGTTGGCCCGGCGGCATCATTTGGGTCTCGGACATAACAAACCTTCGAATTCGTGGAGCGGCGACGCCGGCGTCCGGCCATGGCGCGCAAGGTCGCTCCCTCTAGCCGATCCGGGTTCGCCGGGCAAATGCGGCGGGCGGCTTGCGCCCCGGGCGTTCAGCCCCTTCAATCGGGCCGCAGAACACGTCACTCGAAAGAACAGTACGGGGAGCGCCCATATGCCGATCTACTATCCCGACATCCTGGACCAGGGGACCAAGCCGCGCACCTTCAGCTACGGCGACAAGGATGTGATGCTCTATGCGCTGGGCGTGGGTCTGGGGCAGGACCCCATGAACGAGACCGAGCTGGCCTTCGTCTACGAGAAGGGCCTGAAGGTCGTCCCGACCGCGGCTACGGTCCTGGCCTCGGGCGCCGGGCGCGGCGAGCCGCTGCCGACCAAGGAAGGCCATCGGCCCAGCCAACCCAACTATCTGATGCTGGTCCACGGCGAGCAGAAGGTGGAGCTGCACCGGCCACTGCCGACCTCGGGGACCTTCACCACCGAGAGCCGTACGATCGGCGCCTTCGACAAGGGCAAGGACAAGGGCGCCGTGCTGGTCAGCGAGACCGTCTGGCGCGATGATAAGGGGGAAAAGGTCGCCACCCTCACGGGCTCCAGCTTCTGCCGCGCCGACGGCGGCTTCGGCGGCCCGGCCGACGGCGCGCCCGAACCGCATCCGGCGCCGACCCGCGCCCCCGACAAGTCGGTGGACATCACCACACGTGAGGACCAGGCGCTGCTCTATCGCCTGAACGGCGACCGCAACCCGCTGCACTCCGACCCCGAGAGCGCCAAGCGCTCGGGCTTCCCGCGGCCGATCCTCCACGGCCTGTGCACCTACGGCATCACCTGCCGCGCGGTGCTGCAGGAGGTCGTGGACTGGAACGCCGATCGCATCGAGAGCCATCAGGCCCGCTTCTCGGCGCCTGTCTTCCCGGGCGACACCATCACCGTCGACCTCTGGATCGATGGAAACGTGATCTCGTTCGAGGCGCGGGTTAAGGAACGGAACGCCACCGTCATCAAGAACGGCAAGACGGTCCTGCGAAGCTAGACGAGCCCTCCGTTGATCCGACACCTGCTGACCGCCGCCGCGGTCCTCGCCCTCTCCGCCTGCGCCGTGGCCTCGACGCCTGGACCGCAGGCGGCCGACGACGCGTCCATGGGGCCGCGGCCGACGACGCTCACGGGCTATTTCGCCGCCAACCCGCTGGACGGGAAGACGATCCTGGGCCCGCCGCCGGCGCCGGACTCGCCGCACGGCAAGGCCGACCGGGCCCTGTTCGAGGAGACCCGCAAGCTGGAGGGTTCGCCTCGCTGGCAGGCGGCGATCCAGGACAACGACCTGTGGGGCGGCGGGGCGATCAAGCGCTTTTCCTGCGCCATGGGCGTGAGCCTCGACGAGAAGCAGACCCCGCGGACGCTGCGCATCCTGCATCGCGTCGAGCTGGACGTGCGCACGGTCGGCACGCCGGCCAAGGACTTCTATGCCCGCAAGCGCCCGCTGATCGGCAACGACGCGCCGGTCTGCGTGCCGCGCGAGGACTGGATGAAGACCAATGCGTCCTATCCGTCCGGCCACTCGATGACCGCCTGGTCGTGGGCGCTGATCCTCACCGAGCTCGCGCCGGCCAAGGCCGACCCGCTGCTGACCCTGGGCCGCGAGTCCGGCGAGAGCCGGGTGATCTGCGGCGTGCACTTCATCTCGGACGTGGAGGCGGGCCGCACGCTGGCGGCGGGTATGGTCGCGCGCCTGCACTCGGACCCGACGTTCGAGGCCGACCTGGCGGCGGCGAAGCGCGAGATCGCGGCGGCGAAGGCCGCGCCGGAGGGCTGCTCCTAACTCAGGCTGTCATCCCGGTTTTGGCGTGCCGCGAAGCCGGGATGACAGCTAAGGTCGGCGCGCCACGAACACCACGTGCCGCCGCAGCGGATGATCCTCGGCCAGGACCGGGTGGTCGAAATCGCGCGCCGGGTCGTGGCCCATGCCGATGCGGCGCATGACCGCCTGGGAGCGCAGGTTGTTGTGCGCCGTGAAGGCGATCAGCTCGTCACGGTCGAGATTGGCGAAGCCCCAGGCCAGCGCCGCCGCCGCGCCCTCGGTGGCGAGACCGGTCCCTTGCGCCTCGGGCGTCAGCCGCCAGCCCAACTCCACGCCAGGGGCCGGCGGCAGCTCGTCGCGGACCACCTGCAGGCCGATCATGCCGATCAGCTTGCCGTCCGCCTTCCGCTCGGCCGCGAAGAAGCCGAAGCCGTGCCGGGCGATGTGGGCGTTGACCCGGGCGATCGTCGCGTCGGTCATCTCCGCCGTGATCGGGCCGCCCAGCCATTCGTTGACGCGCGGATCGGCGTTGATCGCGGCCATCGGCGCGCGATCCTCGTCGCGGAACGCCCGCAGGATGAGGCGGTCCGTCTCGATCATCAGGCGGGCCGCGGGTTGGCCAGGGCGCCGTAGAGGTCGGTCCGCCGGTCGCGGAAGAAGCCCCAGGCGGCGCGGTGGGTCTGCAGGAAGTCGCGGTCGAAGGTGGCCGTGACCACGCCCTCGTCGTCGCGGCCCAGGTCGCCCACCAGGTCGCCGCGGTGGTCGGCGATGAAGCTGGAGCCGTAGAAACGCTGGCCGCCGTTGGGATAGCCCTGCCAGGGCTCGAAGCCCGTCCGGTTGGCGCCCACGACCGGGATCACGTTCGAGACCGCGTGGCCCTGCATGGCGCGCCGCCAGGGCAGGGCGGTGTCCAGTGACGGGTCATGCGGCTCGGAGCCGATGGCGGTGGGATAGAACAGCACCTCGGCGCCCATCAGGGCCATGGCGCGGGCGGCCTCGGGGTACCACTGGTCCCAGCAGATACCGACGCCGACGCGGCCGAACCGCGTGTCCCAGACCTTGAAGCCCGTGTCGCCCGGCCGGAAGTAGTACTTCTCCATGTAGCCGGGGCCGTCGGGGATGTGGCTCTTGCGGTAGACGCCCATCAGGCTGCCGTCGGCGTCGGCCATCACCAGGCTGTTGAAGTAGTGCGGGCCCTCGCGCTCGAAGATCGAGATGGGCAGCACCACGCCCAGCTCACCGGCCAGCGGCGCCAGGGCGGTCACGCAGGGATGTTCGCGCCACGGATGGGCAGTGGCGAACCAGCGCTCCTCCTGGGCCACGCAGAAATAGGGGCCCTGGAACAGCTCGGACGGCAGGATCACCTGGGCGCCCTTGGCGGCCGCCTCCCGGATGAAGCCCTCGGTCTTCTTGATGTTGGCCGCCAGGTCGTCGCCGTACGACGTCTGGATGGCGGCCACGGTGATCTCGCGCGACATCAGGCCGGCTCCTGCTGGGTGATGCAGTGGAAGGATCCGCCGCCGCTTAGGATGGCGTTGGAGGGCAGCCCGATGACCTCGCGGTCGGGGAAGACCTCCTTCAGCGCGCCGACGGCGAACTGGCCCGGCTGCTCGGCGTAGAGCGGGACGATGACCGCCTTGTTGGCGATCAGGAAGTTCATGTGGCTGGCCGGGACCGGGCGCTTGTCCTCGCCCTCGATCCAGCCGGGCGAGGGGATGCGGACCACCTTCAGCTTGCGGCCCTGCGCGTCCGTCATCCCGGACAGTCGTTTCGCCGCGTCGTCGAAGGCGGGCGCGTTCGGATCGCCCTTGCCCCAGGCCACCGGGATCGCGACCGTCGCCGGCGCGACGAAGCGGGCCAGGTTGTCCACGTGGCCGTCGGTGTGGTCGTTGACCAGGCCCTCGCCCAGCCACAGCAGCTTCTTCGCGCCCAGCGCCTGCGCAAGCGCCTCGGCGGCGATCTCTTCGGTCCAGCCGGGGTTGCGGTTGCGGTTCAGGAGGCACTGGCCGGTGGTCAGCACCGTGCCCTCGCCATCGTGGTCGACCGCGCCGCCCTCCAGGATGAAGTCGTTCTGCACGAGCGCGGCGCCCGAGGCCTGGGCGATCTGGGCGGCGACCGTGTCGTCGTGCTCCAGCTCGTATTTTCCACCCCAGCCGTTGAAGCGGAACGCGTGCGCCCGGCCGTGCGCGAAGATCGGCCCGGTGTCTCGCAGCCAGATGTCGCCGAACGCGCCCGGCACGATCTCGATATTGGCCACGCCGCCCAGCAGGTCGCGCGCCGCGACCTCGCCGTCGGGATGGCCGGTCATCAGCTTCACCCGCTCCGCGCCGGGGCCGGCCAGGGCGCGCGCCAGGGCCGCCACCTCGGCCTGCGCAGGCTCGAGGTTGTCCTCCCATAGGTCGGCATGGCTGGGGAAGCCCAGCCACATCGCCTTGTGGGGCGCCCATTCCGCGGGAACGACGAAGCTCATCCGGTCCTCCAAGCGCGCTCAGGAAAAGTGGAGACCACTTTTGCGCCCGGAGTGCGCTTCACTTGCCTTAGTCCTGCGCGCCTCCCGGCGCGCCAGGGCCGCGCGCAGATGGCCCCCCCGGCCCCCTGCGTCAAGCATTCCTCCAAAGAGAAAGGGCGGCCGCATCGCTGCGGCCGCCCCGTTCCCAAGTCCGTCTCCGGACCCGCGCGCCTTAGTACTCGGCGTGCAGGGTCAGGATGAAGGTGCGGCGGTAGCCCGGCTGGGCCAGCGCCGTGCCCGGGCCGAGGTTCGTGGTGATGTCACCCAGGTACCGCTCGTTGAACAGGTTCCGGATGTTGCCCTGAAGGTAGGTGTTCTTCAGGCCGAACTGGTCGAGCTTCAGGCGAGCGTCGACGTCCCACAGCGTGTAGCCGTTGAACTTTTCGGTGTTGGTCAGGTTCGTCCAGCGATCGCCGACGAACTTGCCCTGGACACCCAGGCTGACGGCTTCGATCGGATCCCACTGGGCCCGGACGCCGCCTTGCCACTTGGGCGCTTCGTACAGCGAATTGCCCTTGGTCGGGCGGATCACGGCGCCGTCGCGGATGTCGTTCCGGATCTCGGAGTCGATGTAGGACATCGACGCGTAGACCGAGAGTTCGTCAGTCGGCTTGAAGCCGACCTGCCCGTCGATGCCGGTCAGGCGCACGTTGCCGACGTTGGCCGAGAACGCGATGCCGGAGGCTTCGTCGAGCACGCGTTCGATGCGGTTCGAGAAGTCGTTGCGGAAGACGGCCACCGACGCGAGCAGCGGACCGCTCTGGTAGCGCATGCCGAGGTCGTAGGCCTTCGTGTGCTCCGGACCCGGATCCACGTCGTCGCGATCGTAGAGATCGTCCGTACGCGGCGCCGAGAGGGTCTCGGCATAGCTGGCGTAGACGGTCAGGTTGCTGCTGAAGTCGTAGCTGACGCCGATGTTCGGCAGCACGTCGTCGTACTTGCGCGTGAACTTGCGCGGCGCGCCATAGAACGGGCTGTTCACGGCCGTGGTGTTGAAGAACGCCCGGTACGCCGCGAGGTTGGCGCCGGTCAGGATCTGGGCGCCGGTGGCGGTGCCGCCCAGCGCCGCGCCGCCCGGGAAGACGTACAGCGGACGGCCCGAACCGTCGTTCGTGCCCGGGACCGCGAAGGCCGTCTGCGTGGTGCAGTAGGCGTTGAACGTGTCGCGCTGGTAGCAGAAGTTCTTCAGGTCACGCTTGAAGAACGGCGCGCGCAGGCCGGCCGTGATCAGCAGCTTGTCTTCCAGGAACCGGCCGCGATATTCCGCCGCCACCTGGTTCAGCATCGCGACCGAGAGGCGGTCACGACGGCGCAGGTTGGTGCCGTCGGGCAGGAGGACCTGCTTGCCGTAGCCGTCCTTGCCGCCGAACACGTTCTCGACGGTGCCGTCCTGGCCAACGTAGCCGGCGTCGCCCGTCTGGCGGTGCTTGGCGCGGTCGAAGGTGTAGGCGACGCGGAAGTTCTGGTTGTCGGCGAACTTCCAGATGAGCGACGAGGTCAGGCCGTAGCGGCGCGTGTTCGTCGTGTTGGGACGGTACAGGTAGACGGTGTCCAGCGTGTCGCCGTCGCCGTTCAGGTCGACGCCGACCGCGGTGGAGTTGCCGCGCAGCTGCGCGTCGCGCTCGGACCACGCCTGCACGCCGCCGCCGTTGGCCAGGGTGTACTGGAACGAGGGGTCGACGGTCAGGATGAACTGATCGCCCAGGTTCCAGCTCGACTGGCCGCGGATGTTGCCGGTGTTCGAGGGGTTGATGTTGAAGTCATAGTAGCCGGTGGCGCAGGCGAAGCCGGTCGAGTTGTCGACCTGGGCCGTGCCGTTCGCCGGCGTGGGCCGAACGCAGGTGGTCGGCGACACCAGGCTTTCCGGTTGGCCGTTCGCGAGCACGCCGCGGCGACGGAACTGGTCGAGGCTGATCCGGTTGATGAAGTTGTTGCGGTTCTCGTTGTACGTGAACATCAGGCTGGCTTGGCCGATCGTGCCGAAGTCCTGATCGATCCGCCCGTTGAACTGGATCTTGTCGATCTTGCCCTTGGGCGAGAGCGCCGAATAGGTCGGGCGGAAGAGGTCGTTGCTGCTCTTCAGCGCCGAGACCCACGCCCGCGTGCCCCAGGGACCGATCTCGCCGGTCTCGATGGTCGCGTAGTAGCGCTGGAAGTCGTTCGAGCCGTAGCCCAGCTCAGCGCGCACGCCGAAGTCCTTCGACGCCCGCTTCGTGATGTAGTTGATCGTGCCGCCCGCCGCGGCCGCGGTCGGGCTGTCGACGTCGGTCGTGCCCAGGTTCACGTCGATCCGCGCGACGAGATCCGAATCGAGCTGCTGGTTCGAGTAGAGGGCGTAGTTGCCGCTGTCGTTCAGCGGCATGCCGTCCTGCAGCAGCGCGATGCGCTGGGCGTCGAAGCCGCGGACCGTGATGTCGCCGCCGGCCGAGCCGTAGGCGTCGTTGTTGGTGAAGTTCACGCTGGGCAGCAGGTTGATGGTGTCCAGCACCGATTGGCCCGGGGCCTGGCGGCTGATGAATTCTTCGGTGATCGAAGCCCGCGACTTCGGCTCCTCGACCGCCACGATGGCGCCGTCGAGGTTCTTCGGCCCGGTGGAGCCGGTGACGACCAGCTCTTCGACGATCGCCGTACCGGTGGATTGCGCCAGCGCCTGGCCCGAAATCAGCAGACCGGTGGCGAGCGCCGTGGTCGCGCAGAGCGCGCGGCTCAGTTTGATATTCATAGAGTAGACCCCTTCCCACAGACTCGAACGAAAGGGCTCCCCTCGGCGCCCTTGAGTCTTCGGGCCCCTATAACGCCAAAAATCCCGCTGTTGGTGACACTTATGCGACGGTCAAACCGAGACTGTCACACTGAGGCAAAAGAGCATCAGTCCATTTGCGATACCCTCGGAGCACACTAGGTTTCGCGGCCTTCGAGGGACGAAATGTCGCAAAGCCTTAAGCCGCAAGGGACTGCCACGGACCTGCGTTCGGCGGTGCTGCTGACCGCCGCGCTCACTGCGGCCCGTCTGGTGGCGCTGTTCCGCACGCCGCTCGAACTCTACCCCGACGAGGCCCAGTACTGGCTTTGGTCGCGGACGCTCGACTTCGGTTACTATTCGAAACCTCCCGTGATCGCCTGGGCCATCTGGGCGACCACGGCGATCGGCGGCGACGCCGAGGCCTGGGTGCGGCTGTCGGCCTGCCTGTTCCAGGCCGGCGCGACGATGATGGTCTTCCTGATCGGGCGGCGGCTCTACGGCGCGGCCACGGGCCTGGCGGCGGCGGCGCTGTACGCCCTGATGCCGGGCATCCAGCTCTCGGCCCTGGTGGCGGCCACCGACGCGCCGCTGCTGTTCTTCCTGGGCGTGACGATCCTCGCCTACGTGACCCTGCTGGAGGCCGGAGGCCGCCGGCGCGTACTGCTGGCGGCGGGCCTGGGCGCCGCGCTGGGCCTGGCGTTCCTGTCCAAGTACGCGGCGGTCTATTTCGTCGCCGGCCTCGCGATCCACCTGGCGGTGTCCAGGGCGGCGCGGGCGGCCTGGACTCCCCCGGCGGCGGCGGCCGCGATCGCCGCCTTCGCCGCGATCCTCGCGCCCAACCTCGCCTGGAACGCCACGCACCACTTCGCCACGTTCCAGCACACCGCGGCCAACGCCGCATGGAGCGGCGTCCAGCTCTTCAACGTCGTCGAGATGGGCGCCTTCGTGGGCTCGCAGTTCGGCGTGTTCGGGCCGGTGCCGCTGGGCGCGCTGATCGTGGGGCTCGTCCTGGCCGCGCGGCGCCGGAGCCTGGATCCGCGCGACCTGACGCTGCTCTGCTTCACCCTGCCGCCGCTGGTCATCGTGACGGCCCAGGCCTTCATCAGCCGAGCCAACGCCAACTGGTCCGGCGCGGGCTACCTGGCCGGCGCGATCGTGGTCGCCGCCTGGCTGATGCGCTGGCGGGCGCGGAAATGGCTGATCGCGGCCTATGCGATCCAGGGCGCCGTGGCCGCCTTCTTCCTGGCGGCGGTGACCTCGCCCGGCCTGGCCGACAAGGCCGGTCTCGCCAACGGCTTGAAGCGCGCCCGCGGCTGGTCGCAGACCACCGATCTGATCCTCGACCGGGCAGCGCGCGAGCCGGGGCTGACCGCCATCGCCGTCAACAACCGCTTCCTGTTCTACGCGGTCAGCTACTACGGCCGCGACAGGCTCGGGTCCGGGGCCCCGCCGCTGGCGAGCTGGCTCCTGATGGAAGGCCCGCGCAACCAGGCGGAGACGACCGCGCCGCTCACCGCGGCCATCGGCCGGCGCGTGCTGATGGTGTCGTACGAGGGCTGGCGGCGGGCCGAGATGCAGGCCGACTTCCGCGAGACCGAAGGCCTGGAGATCGGCAGCGTCTGGCTGGACCGCCGCCATAAGCGCAAGGTGGAGATGTTCGTGGGCAAGGGTTTCGCCCCGCGCCCACGAACCGCTCAATAGGGCTTCAGCGACCGCCCCAGATCACCTTCAGCACCCGGTCGCGGCCGCAACCCTCACGGTAGGCCGCATAGTGCGTCGGGTTCTTCTTGTAGAAGTCCTGATGGTAGGCCTCGGCGTCGTAGAACGGCGCGGCGTTGCGCGTGGTCACCGTGATCTTCGCGCCCAGCTGCTTCTCGTACTTCGCCTTGGCCGCGTCGGCGATGGCGCGCTCCTGCGCGTCGCCGGCGAAGATGGCCGTGCGATAGGACGGGCCCTTGTCGCAGACCTGCCCGGTCGGGTCGGTCGGGTCGATGTGGTGGTAGAACGCGTCCACCAGCTGCGCGTAGCTCACCTTGGCCGGATCGTAGGTGACCTTCACGGACTCCAGGTGGCCGGCGTGGTTCTCATAGGTCGGGCTGGTGGACGATCCGCCGGAGTAGCCGGAGACCGCCTTGGTCACGCCGGGCGTCTCCTCGAAGAACTTCTCCACCGTCCAGAAGCAGCCGCCGGCGAACACGGCGGTCTTGGTGGCTGCCGCCGGAGCGGCCGAGGCGAGAAGGGTCGCAGCCGCGGCGGTCGCGGCGAAGGTCAGGACTTTCATGGACTTCAGCATTCCTCACGTCTTGCCCGCCCGGCAAGCGCCTGCGGATATACGTGAGGGATGCTGGTGGCGGCTTCAAGGCGGCGCTTACGCCGCCGCCGCCTCCGCGACCTGGAACGCGGCCCCGGTCTTGGCCTTCACCTCGTCCAGCGTGACGCCGGGGGCCCGCTCCAGCAGGGTCAGGGGCTTCTTGCCGCGGCTGACGTCGAAGACGGCCAGGTCGGTGATCACCAGGTCGACCACGCCCGCGCCGGTCAGCGGCAGGGTGCAGGTCGGCAGCAGCTTGGGCGCGCCGGTCTTCTCGGTGTGCTCCATGACCACCACGACGCGCTTCACGCCCGCCACCAGGTCCATGGCGCCGCCCATGCCCTTGACCATCTTGCCGGGGACCATCCAGTTCGCCAGGTCGCCGTTCTGCGCCACCTGCATGGCGCCCAGGATCGACAGGTCGATGTGGCCGCCCCGGATCATCGCGAAGCTGTCGGCCGACGAGAAGTACGAGCTGGACGGCAGGGCGGTGATCGTCTGCTTTCCCGCGTTGATCAGGTCCGGGTCTTCCTCGCCCTCGTAGGGGAAGGGGCCCATGCCCAGCATGCCGTTCTCGCTCTGCAGCGTCACCGACATGCCGGTCGGGATATAGTTGGCCACCAGGGTCGGGATGCCGATGCCCAGGTTCACATAGAAGCCGTCGCGCAGCTCGGTGGCCGCCCGGGCGGCGATCTCGTCACGGGTCCAGGCCATTACGCGATCTCCCGCTTGCGGACGGTGCGCTGTTCGATGCGCTTCTCCTGCACGCCCTCGACGATGCGGTCGATGAAGATGCCAGGGGTGTGGATGTTGTTCGGGTCCAGCGTCCCGGTCTCGACGATCTTCTCGACCTCGGCCACGCAGACCTTGCCCGCGGTGGCCATCATCGGATTGAAGTTCCGCGCGGTCATCCGGTAGGTCAGGTTGCCCTCGCGGTCGCCGTGGAACGCCTTCACGATGGAGAGGTCGGCGGTCAGGCCGCGCTCCATGACGTAGAGCTCGCCGTCGAACTCGCGGACTTCCTTGCCCTCGGCCACCAGCGTGCCGACGCCGGTCTTCGTGAAGAAGGCCGGGATGCCCGCGCCGCCGGCGCGGATGCGCTCGGCCAGGGTGCCCTGCGGGTTGAACTCCAGCTCCAGCTTGCCGGAGAGGTAGAGCTCAGCGAACAGCTTGTTCTCGCCCACGTAGCTACTGATCATCTTGCGGATCTGGCCGCCGGCGAGCAGCACGCCTAGGCCGAAGTCGTCCACGCCGCAGTTGTTGGAGATGACCGTCAGGTCCTTGCACCCTGAGGCGCGGATCGCCGCGATCAGGTTCTCAGGGATGCCGCAGAGGCCGAAGCCCCCGGCCATGATCGTCATGCCGTCGAAGAGCCGACCCGCGAGCGCCTCGACCGCGTCCTTGGAAACCTTGTCCGCCATCGCCGCCAAATACGCCCAAAACGGCGGTTGGGAACGGGGGCGGAAAAAAATTCATCGATTGATGATTTGGCCGTCGCACCCACGTGTCGGAGCTTAGAGTGGAGCTCCCATGCACGCCGATTCCTTCCTCATCCAGGCGCTGGTCTATCTGACGGCCGGCGTGGTCTCGGTGCCCATCGCCAAGCGGCTCGGGTTGGGTTCCGTCCTCGGCTACCTGATCGCCGGCGCGCTGGTGGGGCCGTTCGTGCTGAACCTGGTGGGCGAACCGGGCGACGTGATGCGCTTCGCCGAGTTCGGCGTGGTGATCCTGCTGTTCCTCATCGGGCTGGAGGTGAGGCCCGCCCTGCTGTGGGAAATGCGCACCTCGATCTTCGGCCTGGGCATGGCGCAAATGCTCGCGACCGCCGCGTTGGTAGGCGCCGTCGCCCTCTTGCTGGGCGCCGACTGGCGGGTGGCGGCGACGGCCGGGCTGATCCTGGCCATGTCCTCCACCGCCATCGTGCTGCAGAGCCTGGAGGAGAAGGGGCTACGGCAGGGACCCGTCGGCCAGGCGGCCTTCGGCGTGCTGCTGTTCCAGGACCTGGCGGTGATCCCGCTGTTCGCCTTCCTGCCCCTGCTGGCGGTGGGGCGCCAGGCGGGCGCGGCGGCCGGCGGCCACGGTGACGGCAACATCCTGCAGGGTCAGCCCGAGTGGGTGGGCGTGCTCGCCACCTTCGGCGCCGTGGCCTTCGTGGTGGTCGGCGGCCGCTATCTGGTCCGGCCGCTGTTCCGCTTCATCGCCGCCGCCCGGCTGCGCGAGATCTTCACCGCCTCGGCGCTCCTGCTCGTGGTGGCGGTCGCGGCCCTGATGGAGCTGGTCGGCCTGTCTCCGGCGCTGGGCGCGTTCCTGGCCGGGGTGGTGCTCGCCGAGAGCGAGTTCCGCCGCGAGCTGGAGACCGACATCGAGCCGTTCCGCGGCCTGCTGCTGGGCCTGTTCTTCATTACCGTCGGCGCGGGGCTGAACTTCGGCCTGGTGATGGCCCAGCCGGTGCTGGTGGTGTCGCTGACGGTCGGCCTGATGGTCGTCAAGTTCCTGGCGATGGGGGCCGTGGCGCTCCTCTTCCGGCGCGGCCGCCGCGACGCCGGCACGATCGCCATTTCGCTGGCCCAGGGCGGCGAATTCGCCTTCGTCCTGATCGCCTTCGTGCTGGCGGCCCGCGTGCTCACGCCCGAGCAGGCGTCGCTGATGACCGCGGTGGTGGCGCTCTCGATGGCGCTGACGCCCATCGCCTTCGCCCTTTACGAGAAGTTCGTGCTGAACCGCGCCGCCGGCCAGGCCGAGCCGGAGCAGCTGCCGTTCGACGACGAGACGCCCGACGTGATCGTCGCGGGCTTCGGCCGCTTCGGCCAGATCGCCACGCGCCTCTTGATCTCCAACGACTTCAAGGTGGTGCTTCTGGACTCGTCGATCGAGCAGATCGAGACCATCCGGCGGTTCGGCTGGCGGGTGCACTACGGCGACGCCTCGCGCCTCGACCTGCTGCGGGCCGCGGGCGCCGGCAAGGCCAAGCTGCTGCTGGTCGCCATCGACGACAAGGACAAGGCCGTCGAGCTGGTGAAGGCCGCCACTGAGTACTTCCCCAACCTCACCATCATCGCCCGGGCCTACGACCGGCGGCACGCCTACGAACTGGTCCGGGTGGGGGGCGACGAGATCGTGCGCGAGACCTTCGAGAGCGCGCTCCTGTTCGGCAAGAAGGCGCTGCTGCGCCTGGGCCTGTCCGATCGCCGGGCCGCCAAGGCGGTCACCCTGTTCCGCGACCACGACAAGGCGCTCTTCAAGCGCCTGGCGCCGGTGTGGGGCGAGGAGGAGCGCTACGCCATGGCCGTCCGCGACAGCCGCGAGACCATGGAGAAGCTGCTGGCCGCCGAGATGCGCCGCCTGCGCAAGGAAGAGGCCGAGGAGGCCGACAATGACACCGAAGACGCCCGCCGGCTGGAGGCGAGCTGAGGCGACAAACCGGCGAAGTGGCGAGCGCGCTCAGCCGGGTGTAGAAGTCGGGAAATGAGCCAAGCCCTCGACCTCCAAGACAAAATCGAGCCCGTTTCGTTCGAGCTCTTCTCCACCGATTTCAAGGCGTTCACCCAGCGCCTCGGCGACAGCTACGCCCGCTGGGGCTTTGCGGTCATCTCCGACCACGGCATGCCGCAGGACAAGGTCGATGCGGCCATCGACCAGATGAAGCAGTTCTTCGCCCTGCCCGAGGAGACCAAGAAGAAGTACAAGCTGGGCGTCGGCGGCCAGCGCGGCTACACGCCGTTCGGCATCGAGACCGCCAAGGGCCACACCCACTTCGACCTCAAGGAATTCTGGCACGTCGGCCGCGACCTGCCGCCCGGGCACAAGTTCCGCGACCACATGGCCGACAACGTCTGGCCCGACGCCGAGCTGCCAGAGTTCCGCGAGAAGGTGCAGTGGCTGTACGACGCCCTGGACGCCATGGGCCTCAAGGTGCTGGAGGCGATCTCCTGCTACCTCGGCCTCGACCGGCACTTCTTCGACGACAAGGTCGACGTCGGCAATTCGATCCTGCGCCTGCTGCACTATCCGCCTGTGCCCAAGGACGGCCCGCACATCCGCGCTGGCGCGCACGAGGACATCAACGTCATCACCCTGCTACTCGGCGCCGAGGAGGCGGGGCTGGAGGTGAAGGACCACGACGGCCGCTGGATCGCGATCAACCCGCCGGCCGGCAGCCTGGTCTGCAACATCGGTGACATGCTGCAGCGCCTGGTGAACCACAAGTTGCCGTCCACGACGCACCGCGTGGTCAACCCGGCCCCCGAGCGTCGCGGCTTCCCGCGCTACTCGACGCCGTTCTTCCTGCACTTCAACTCGGACTACCTGATCCAGACCCTGCCCAGCACGGTCGACGCCCAGCACCCGGACCGCAATCCCGAGCCCATCACCGCCGACGGCTACCTCCAGGAGCGGCTGAAGGAGATCAAGCTGGCCTAACTCCTCTCCCCCGAGGCGAAGCCCGAGGGGAGAGGGCAGGGAGAGGGGCGGCTCGGCATATCGACCGGCAAGGCGGTTCAGCCAGCGTCCCCTCGGATCCTCGCTGGAACTGGAGTGGGCGTCGGCAAGTCCTCCGCCGCCCTCTTCCCTGCCCTCTCCCCTCGCACTTCGTGTCGGCGGAGAGGAGGCTCAGCCTACCACCCGCACTGCCGGCCCTTGTTCTGTTGGGTCAGCCACGCGTCCAGCGGCTTGAAGTAGTCGGCCACCGCGCTCGCGTCCGTGCGGGTCTCGCCAGAGAACACCGCGAGCGTCTGCGGCCAGGGCTGCGATTGGCCCAGCGCCATCATCTTCTCGAACTTCTCGCCCACCGCCTTCTGGTCGTAGACCGAGCAGCGGTGCAGCGGGCCCTTCCACCCGGCCTGCTGGCAGGCGGCCCGGTGGAACTGGAACTGGTAGATGTGGGCCAGGAAGTAGCGCGTGTACGGCGTGTTGCCCGGCACGTGGTACTTGGCGCCCGGGTCGAAGGCGTCGGCCGGGCGCTGGGCCGGCGGCATCAGGCCCTGGTACTTCAGCCGCAGCGCCCACCAGGCGTCGTTGTAGTGGTCGGGCGTCACCTCGCCCGAGAACACCTCCCAGCGCCAGCGGTCGACCAGCAGACCGAACGGCAGGAAAGCGATCTTGTCCAGCGCCATCTTCAGCAGGAACGGGATGTCCTCCTCGGCGCCGGGGACGGTGTCGAGCAGGCCGATCTGGTTCAGGTAGGTGGGCGTCGAGGCCGAGAGCGCCGCGAAGTCGCCGATCGCCTCGTGGAAGCCGTCGTTGGCCCCGTTGCGGAACAGGGTCGGCTGGGCCTGGTAAGCGCGTTGGTAGTAGTTGTGCCCCAGCTCGTGGTGGATGGTCCGGAAGTCGTCCGCATTCACCTTGGCGCACATCTTGATGCGGATGTCGTTCTTGTCGTCCAAGTCCCAGGCCGAGGCGTGGCAGACCACCTCGCGGTCCTTGGGCCGCACGATCAGCGAGCGTTCCCAGAAGGTCTGCGGCAGGGGCGCGTAGCCCAGCGACGAGTAGAAGCCCTCGCCGGTCTTCACCATGCGCACGGGGTCGTAGCCCTTGGCCTCCAGCAGCTTGTCCAGGCTGTAGCTGGACCCGGCCGTCTTCGGCTGGACGATGTCGTAGATGTTGCCCCACTGCTGGGCCCACATGTTGCCCAGGAGGTCGGCGCGGATCGGCCCGGTCTTGGGCTGGACGGCGTCGCCGTATTTCTCGTTGAGCTTGGCGCGCACGTAGCAGTGCAGGTTCTTGTAGAACGGCTCCACCTGCTTCCACAGCCGGTCGGTCTCGGCGGCGAAGGCGTCGGGATCCATGTCGTAGTTCGAGCGCCACAGCGCCCCGGTGTCCTTGAAGCCCAGGCTCTTGGCGCCCTCGTTCGACAGGGCGGCGAAGCGGGCGTAGTCGCCCTTCATGACCGCCGCCGTCCCGTGCCAGCCTTCCCAGACGGCCTTCAGCTCGGCCGGATCGCGGCTCTCGGCCAGCACGTCCTCGGCGTCGTTCAGGGTGATCGACTTGCCTTTGTGGACGAACTTGCCCGACGAGTAGGTGCTGTCGAGCTTGGTCACGAGGCCGGCCAGCTCCTCGGCCGCGCCGGGCCGGTTCGGGGCCGGCGAGACCAGGTACAGCTTCAGCAGCTTCAGCTTCCGGGCGGTGACGGGATCGACCGCCACGCCGTTGAACCTGGCCGCCTCGGTGGCGAGGCGGGTGACCAGCTCGTTCTGCTCGGCGTTGGCCTTGGCTTCCAGCCACTGGGTGTCTTCGGTGATGAAGTTGGCCCGCACCCACTGGGCGCGGTTGGCGAAGGCGTTGACCTTGTCGAGCTGGGCCTCGGCGCTCTCGACGAAGGCCTTGGCCTCGGCCGGCGTGGGCTTGGGCTGGGCGTTCGCCGGCGCGGCGCACGCGAGGACGGCCAGCGCGCAGGCGGCCATGAGCTTCAGTTTCATGCGTAGGTCCTGGTCGTTTCCGGTGGCGGATTCCCGCCTCTGGCGCCGACACAAGCGGGGGTCGGCGGCCGGGTCAACCGGGACGCGACGAACCTAGTCCTGGAAGTCCGCCAGGTCCTCGGGGCCGGCGACGCTGACGTCCAGGTCGGTCACGATGCCGGTGCCCAGGGTGTAGACCCAGCCGTGCACGGTCAGCGGCTGGCCGTTCGCCCAGGCGTCCTGGACGAAGACGTCCGAGGCCACGTTCTTCACCTGGCGGATGACGTTCAGCTCGACCAGCCGGTCCCACTTGGCCTTCTCGTCGGGCAGGGCGTCCAGCTCGCAGCGGTGGTCGTGGTGGACCTCTCGGATCGGGTGCAGCCAGTGGTCGACCAGGCCGCGCCGCTGGCCGTCGACCGCCGCGGCCACGCCGCCGCAGCCGTAGTGGCCCACCACCAGGATGTGCTTCACCTTCAGCACCTCGACGGCGAACTGCAGCACCGAGAGGTAGTTGGCGTCCTGCGGCGGGGCCAGGTTGGCCACGTTGCGGTGCACGAACAGTTCGCCCGGGTCCAGGCCCACGATCTCGTTGGCCGGCACCCGGCTGTCCGAGCAGCCGATCCACAGGTACTCGGGGGCCTGCTGGCCCTCGAGCCGCTTGAAGAAGCCGGGGTCGACGGCGACCTTGCCGGCGGCCCAGGCCCGGTTCTTCGCCTTCAGGTCTTCCAGGGTCTTGGGCATCAGGCGACTTTCGCGTCCGGCTGTTGGTTCGGGTGGGCGGCCTGGAAGGCCGGGTGCTGGGCGGCGTGGTCCGCGGCGGCGACCAGTCGCGGCCAGGGGGTCACGTCCAGCTCGAAGCGTCGCGCCGAATAGAGCTGCGGCACGAGGCAGATGTCGGCCAGGGTGGGGCTGTCGCCGAAGGCGTAGGCGCCGCCGTACCGTTCGATCAGCGGCTCCAACGCGTCGAACCCGTCGCGGATCCAGGCCTGGATCCACTCGGTCTTCTGCACCTCGGCCGGCACGCCCAGCTCGGTCAGTTTGCGGCCGATCCGGGTGTTGTTCAGCGGGTGGATGTCGCAGGCGACGATGCCGGCCATCCGGCGCACGATCGCGCGGTCCAGGGCGTCGCGCGGCAGGATCGGCGGCTCGGGCCGGGTCTCCTCCAGCCATTCCAGGATCGCCAGGCTCTGGGCCAGCACGGTCCCGTCGCCCAGGTCCAGCGCGGGCGTCAGCCCCTGCGGGTTCACGGCGCGGTACTCGGGCTCGCGCTGCTGACCGGCGATCAGGTCGATCGCGTGGTAGTCGTACGCGCAGCCCTTGAGCTTCAGGCCGATGCGCACGCGATAGGGCGCGGTCGCCCGCCAGGCGGAGTGCAGGGTCCAGGCCATCAGGCCACCGTGAAGGCGAGCTTGCCCACGCCCTCGACCTCGCCCTCGACCTTGTCGCCCTTCACCAGCGGGCCGACGCCCTCCGGCGTGCCGGTGTAGATCAGGTCGCCGGGCGCCAGGGCCCACAGCTTCGATGCCTCGGCGACGATCTCAGGCACGTTCCAGATCATGTCGGCGACGGTCGCGTCCTGCTTCAGCGCGCCGTTCACCGAGATCGCGATGCGGCCCTGGGGCGGCGCGCCGGTCCACTTGCGGATGGCCGAGATGGGGGCGCTTTCGTCGAAGCCCTTGGAGCTGTCCCAGGGCTGGCCCTTGTCCTTGGCCGCGTTCTGCAGGTCGCGGCGGGTCAGGTCGACGCCGACCGCATAGCCGTAGACCAGGTCCAGCGCGCCCTCGACCGGCACGTCGCGGCCGGCCTTGCCGATGGCGACCACCAGCTCGATCTCGTGGTGCAGGTTGGCCGTGCGGCTGGGGTAGGCGGGGTCGCGGCCCGGGACCACGACGGCGTCGGCGGGCTTGGCGAAGAAGAACGGCGGGTCGCGGTCGTCGCCGCCCATCTCGCGCCGGTGGGCGGCGTAGTTGCGGCCCACGCAGAGGATGCGGCGCACCGGGAAACCCCCGGCCTCGCCCACCACGGGCACGACGGGAACGGGCGGCGGGGAGAGCACGAACTCGGCCATGGGCGCGCACATAGGCCCCTGGGCCGCGGAAGTGAACCCCACGCTAGGGCAGACTGTCCTTACGTAAGGGAAAGTCGACTCTGGGCCGGCCCATAAAGAAAGCCCCCGACCCGGCCGGATCGGGGGCTCCAAAGTACCCGCGGGTCTAGGAGGGCCCACGGTCCTCGCGGAGGATGCGTGCCGGCTTCCGCGCCTCCCCAGACGCTTGGACGGACCGCATGGGTCGACCGGATCCCGCAAGGAACAGGAATCAGGCCGGGATTTCCATGGGCCCTTCCAACGACATGACGATCGTCGCCACAACGCCAGCACAAGCGTCGGAGCCCAGGAGCAAGGCGGGGGTTTGTCGGGCCGCCCTGCACCTCGGGAAGAGGTCGAAATCCGAGACTGAGTGGACCAAAAGCCGTTCCGAGCTGACAGGGACGCCAGCCGATCTTTTGCCGAGCGGAAGCCGATCTTTCCCCGCCAAAAGTTGCTTCTGGGCAATGGCGTGACCGCTCTCTTGTGCTAAGGGCCGAAGGGAAATGCACGATCCGGCGATGGCCCCCGGGTCGCGCGGGGTTGAACGGGATCGGAGTCCATGCAGCTGGCCCACCAGGCTGCCTTTTCGCTGGGAGCCCTGGAAGTCCGCCCGCCCACCTGCGAGATCGTCTCGCCGGAGGGGCGTGAAGTCGTGCAGCCGCGCGTCATGCAGGTGCTGGTGACGCTTGCCCGCGCCGAGGGCGCGGTGGTCAGCCGGGACGACCTCATCGAGCGCTGCTGGAACGGCCGGGTCGTCGGCGACGACGCCATCACCCTCGTCATGATGAAGCTGCGCCGGCTGGCCGCGCGCAACGCCGGGGCCTTCGCCGTCGAGACCATCCCGCGCGTGGGCTACCGCCTGGCGGTGGACGCCCCGCCCAACCCGGCCCCGGTGGTCCGACGGGCGCCCGAGCCCCGGTCGATCGGCCCGGCCCCGGCCCGCCCGCGCCTGGTGGTGCTGGAATTCACCCACCAGCCCGGCGACGAGGAACAGGCCTGGTTCGCCGAGGCCCTGGCCGACGAGCTGACCGCGGGCCTGTCGAAGTCGCCGCTGCTGGCGGTCACCCCGCGCCAGGCCCTGGTGCTGTCCGACGTGGTCGGGCATCCGCCCGGCGCCATCTGCGCGCGCCTGGGCGTCGACTACGTCCTGGACGGCAAGGTCCGCAGCCTGGGCGGCGCCGTGCGCGTCTCGGTCGACCTGATCCAGGGCGCCGACGAGACCAGCGCCTGGTCGGCCCGCTACGACCGCCCGATGGCCGACCTGTTCTCGATGCTGAACGAGATCACGATCTCGATCATCGGCGCCATCGAGCCCGCCGTGCTGGAGCGCGAGGAGTCGCGCGCCATGCGGATGCCCGACCACAGCCTGGAGTTCTGGCGGCTGTTCGTGCGCGGCCGCCGCCACTTCTGGCGCTCCACCGCCTCCGACGTCCGCCAGGCCGAGGTGCTGCTGGAGCAGGCCCTGGCGATCGAGCCCGAGGACGTCTCGGCGCTGGCGATCCTGGCGCACTGCAAGCTTTTCGAGGTCTGGGTCGGCACCTCGGAGAACCCGGGCGCCGCCGTCGCCGAGGCGCACCGCATCGCGCTGAAGGCCGTGGCGGCCGGCGGCTCGGACGCCTTCGCCCACTACACCTTGGGCGTCGTGCTCTCGATGCTGGGCCGCCAGGCCGAGGCCAAGGCCGAACAGCGCCGCTCGCTGGAGCTCAACCCCTACCTGGCCGCCGCCTCGGGCGAACTGGGACGCCTCCTGGCCTTCGAGGGCGACACCGAGGGCGCCCTGACCTATTCCGAGCGCGCCATCGCGGCCAGCCCGAACGACCCGCACTCCTGGCTGTGGTTCCGCAGCAAGGCCGTCGCCCGCTTCATCGCCGGCGACTACGACAACGCCGCGCGCGACGCGGCCGACGCGTGCGCGCGCGGGCAGGAGCGATTCCCCCTGCACTTCCTCCTGGCCGCCTGCCACGCCGCCGGCGGCCACAAGACCGACGCCGCCAACGCCCTGGAGGACGGCGAGCGGCTGGCCCGCTCACGCGCCGGTCCTGGCCGCAGCAATGAGACCGGTTATCCCCTCGAGGCGCTGAAGATCGGACATCCGTTCACCCACGACGCACATCTCGATCGGCTCGTTAACGCTCTTCAAAAGGCTGGGTGGCAAGGTGCTTAGGTCAACAACCTAGGCGAGCCGGGGGCAAAATCCCCGGATGGGGATCATGTCCAACGTGAACGGGCCGCAGAAGGTGGCAATCCTTGGCGGCGGGATGGGCGGTCTGGTGACCGCTTTCGAACTCACCAACCAACCGGGGTGGCAGGAAAAGTACGACGTCACGGTCTACCAGCTCGGCTGGCGGCTCGGCGGCAAGTGCGCGTCCTCGCGTGGTCCGAACGACCGGATCGAGGAGCACGGCATCCACGGCTTCATGGGCAGCTACTTCAACGCCCTGCCGCTGATGAACGACGTCTACACGGAACTGAACCGTCCCGCCGGCGCACCGCTCGCGACCTTCCAGGAAGCCTTCCTGGGATCCGGCTTCACCATGCTCTGGGAATGGCAGGAAGACCGCCTGACCCCCTGGCCCACCCGCGCGCCGTCCAACAGCCTGCCGCCCACCGACGGCAGCTACTACAAGGGCCTCGAGACCGCGATCATCGCGATCATCACCGAGGTCGGCCAGATGCTGACGGCCGCCCAGGGCGTGCCGAAGATCGTTTCCGGCGCCATCGAGCTCCTCCTCGACAAGGCCAAGGAACAGGTCGAGACCATCCCGCTCTCGGAAGGTCCGAACCACCCGCTGGTCCATGAGATCGAGACGGCCCGGAAGCTGATCACCGGCGTCGTGAAGACCGTCGACGTCCTGGCGCCGCACATCGTCAATCACGCCGACGACCTGCGCCGCGCCCTGCTGACGCTGGACTTCTACGCCGCCCTGATCGTCGGCGCCCTGAAGGACAACGTCGAGGTCGAGGGCTACGACCGCCTGGACGAGGAGAACTGGAGCGAGTGGCTCTCGAAGTACGGCTGCTGCGCCGCCACCCTGGCCTCGCCGGTCGTGCTGACCACGGTCAACATCTGCTACCAGAGCCCGAACGGCGACACGAGCCGCGCGGCCAAGATGGGCGCGGGCTGCTACCTGAACTGGACGCTCCGGGCCTGCGCCTACATGGGTGACCTGATCTGGAGCTTCGCCGCCGGCACCGGCGAGACCGTCGTGGCGCCGATGTACGAGGTGCTGAAGCGCCGCGGCGTGAAGTTCGAGTTCTTCCACAAGGTCGAGGCCCTGCGCCTGGACCCGGTGAACCGTCGCAACATCGCCGCCATCGAGATGACCATCCAGGCGACGCTGAAGGACCCGGAAGCCGGCTACCAGCCGCTGATCGACGTGAAGGGCCTGCCGTCCTGGCCGCACCGTCCGCTGTACGACCAGCTCGAGCAGGGCGAGTACCTGCGCGCCACCGGCATCGACCTGGAATCGTACTGGAACGGCTGGCCGAACGAGGCCTTCCCGGCGCTGAAGCACCCGCGCACGCTGCGCCAAGGCGTGGACTACGACCAGATCGTCTTCGCGATCTCGCTCGGAGCCATCCCCTACCTCTGCAAGGAGCTGATCGAGGAGGACCACGCCTGGAAGGAGATGGTCCACACGATCCCCGCCCTGCAGACCCAGGCGATGCAGATCTGGCTCAACAAGGACATCTACGAGCTGGGCTGGGCCGAGCCGCTGAACCCGGCGAAGAACGAGCTGGCGCTCTCGGGCACTTACTTCTGCCCGCCGAACGGCAATGCGAACTTCCCCGACCTGCTGAAGTGGGAGAGCTGGCCCAAGGAGAACTATCCGAAGGCGCTATGGTACTTCTGCGGCCTGATGCCCGACTACGAGCCGCCGCCGCCGTTCTCGGACACCGACTATCCGCGCCGCCAGTCCGAGCGCGTGAAGACGCAGTGCATCCAGTACCTGTCGGCCGCCATCGGCACGATGCTGCCGAAGGCCACCACCCGCGCCAACTACGGCGTCGGCGACCCGATGGGCCTGGACTTCAACCTGCTGGTCGACAGCCGCGAAACCGGCCCGGGCGCCCTGCGCGCCGAGGGCGTCCAGCGCTTCGACAGCCAGTTCTGGCGCGCCAACATCGACCCCACCGAGCGCTACGTCACCTCGCCTCCGGGCAGCGTGAAGTGCCGCCTGGAAGCCTGGGGCTCGGGCTTCGACAACCTCACCCTGGCCGGCGACTGGATCTACACCGGCCTGAACGTGGGCAGCTTCGAAGGCGCCACCATGAGCGGCAAGCTGGCCAGCTACGCCATCTGCGGCGCGCCGGCCCTGGACACCATCATCGGCTACCCGACGATGCCGCGTCCCGAAGCCACCCACCGTGAGCACGTGCCGGCGCCGGGCCTCACCGCCCAGCCGCGCCTGCGCAAGGTGGTCGGCTAGGTCTGACGCCTGACTGAGACCGGCCCGCCGGCGTTCCTAGGGCGCCGGCGGTGTCGTTTCCGGAGCCGACGATTCTTCCCAAATGCTCGTCATCCCCCGGCTTGTCCGGGGGATCCATTAGGCTGTGAGCGCAAGGAAAGCCTCGGTGGCGACGCTGCGGGTCGCAGGCGGGCTCACAGCCTAATGGATGGCCCGGACGAGCCGGGCCATGACGAGCAGGAGGGGGGTGGCTATTGCTTCACCGCGCCCAGCATGCGCTCGCCGAACAGGTTGGACCATTCGGCGGCCGTCAGCCTGGCCTGCCGCCGGGCGTACTTGGCCGGCAGCGCCCGGTCGCCCCCCACCGCCCGCTTCACCGCCGGCCGCGCGGCGATCTCGCCGAACCAGCGGTGGGTGTTCGGGTGCTTCCCGATGTTGATGTTCATCAGCCCCGCGGCGGCGCGGCCCGGCCACACGGCGATGTCGGCGATGGAGTATTCGTCGCCCGCGAGATAGGCCGCTTCGCCCAGGCGGCGCTCCAGCACGGTCAGCAGCCGTTCCAGCTCCTTGCCGTAGCGCTCCATGGCGTAGGGGATGGGCTCGGGCGCATAGCGGATGAAGTGCGAGGCCTGGCCGCCCATCGGCCCCAGGCCCGCCACCTGCCAGGTCAGCCACTGGATCGCCGTGCTGCGCGCCCGCGGATCCGCCGGCAGCAGGCGGCCCGTCTTCTCGGCCAGGTACTGCAGGACCGCGCCCGACTCGAACACCGCATGCGGCCCGCCGCCGAACGCCGGCTCCAGGTCGACGATGGCCGGCAGCTTGTGGTTCGGGTTGATCCGCCCGAACTCGGGCGTCAGGTGATCGCCCTCGAAGATGTCGTAGCTGATCACCCGATAGGGCAACTCCAACTCCTCCAGCGCGATGGCCGCCTTCTGGCCGTTGGGCGTGGGCGTGAAGTGCAGCTCGATCATGGCGGTCTCCCTGCGGCGCAGGGTGGCGGGGTGACTTGAGGAGTGTCAATCAAGTTGACGCGGCGTGGGTCGCCGGACAGCCCGGCGCCGGCATTCCGCCACGCCTCAGCTTGCACCCCGGCGGCGGATCGGCCCAAGGTCGGGGCCGCGGCGCCAGGGGGGCCTGGAGGCGGGTTTCGCCATGCTGCACTTGAACCTGTCCGTCCTCGGACGGCCCGAACTGGAACGGCTCCTCGAGGTCGCCCGCGCGCGCGGCCAGGAGGCCTTCGTCCTCGAACTCGAAGCCGAGCTCCGGGCGCGCGCCGCGGGCGTCACCCCGTCGGCGCCCGTCCATGGCTTCGCCGAGGAAGAGCCGTTGGCGATGGCCGTCCCGGATGCGCCGGACGAACGGGACCTGGGCAGCCAGGGGCCGGACGACGGCCTGCGCGTCGAGCTGGCGCGCGAGCGGCGTCCGCCCCGCCGGATTCATCTCGGCCTGGTGGCGGCCGCGGCGCTCGCCGGCGTCGTGGCGGTCGCCGCGTGGGGCCTCGGCGGCCTGCCCGGGCGCTCGCCGCCCGGCCACCCGATGGGCGAGCCGGCATCTGGCCCCGCGGCGTCGGCGCCACCTGCCGCCGCGCCGCCGCCCGCTGCGCCGCCGGTGCGCGGGGCGGTACGGCCTGACGCGCCCCCGGAACCCGCAGCGCCCCCGTTGCGGCTCGCCCAGTCGCGTCAACCGGAGGCCGCCGCCCGCGTCCAGTCGGACCTCGCCGCCATCGGGGCCGCCGTCGACGCCGTCGCGCGGCCGCGCCGCCTCGATCCCTGTGCGGCCCCGCCCACGCCCGCCGACCGGGCGCTGTGCAGTGACCTGGCGCTCAATCTTCTGGAGCGCGAGCTGCGCGACGCCTACGCGCGGGCGCTGGACGCCGGCGCCGATCCGGCCAGGCTGCGCGCCGACCAGACCGCGTGGCGCGCCGCCCGCGCCCCCGTCTCCGACTCCCGCGCCCTGGCCCGCCTCTACGACCGCCGCATCCGCGAGCTGAAGGACCAGGCCGCCGACGTGCCGCCCGCCGCCGGCCCCGCGCCGGAAAACATCCGCTGATCGGCGTTCGGCGGCTTCACCTAACGCCGGTTGCGGCATAGCTTGCGCGCGCATCCATGCCTTCTGGGGAGCGTCGCCTATGAAGTCCGTGATCCTGGCCGCCGCCGCGGCCGCCATCCTTGCATCGCCCGCGACCGCCGACGACGGCTGGCGCCTGCTGGGCGAGAAGACCGTCAACGACGCCACCGACCACGACGTGATCTCGCTGCCGGGGCCCATGCGCTACAGCCGCGTGCGCATCTGTGTGGAGAGGGCGCCGGTGCGGTTCTACGACGTGAGCGTCGAGTTCGGGAACGGCGGCAAGCAGGACGTCAGTGTCGCCGCCCTGATCCCCGACGGCGCCTGCACCCGCGCCATCGACCTGAAGGGCGGCGCGCGCGACATTACCCGCATCAACTTCCTCTACGAAGCCAAGAGCCTGGGCCTGAAGCGCGCCACCGTCCGCGCGTACGGCCGCTAGGGCTGTGTGCATAGACCGACAATGAAATTGACGGTCTCACCCAGCGTCACCGGGCTTACACTTCGGCTCCCGCCACGCTAAGCGAGAGCCATGACCGAGACCGTCGCCACCCCCGCCGGCCCGCTTGCGGGCCTCGTCGTCATCGAGATGGGCACCCTGATCGCCGGGCCGTTCTGCGGCCAGATCCTGGGCGACTTCGGCGCCGAGGTGATCAAGGTGGAGGATCCCAAGGTGGGCGACCCCATGCGCCAGTGGGGCCGAAGCTTGCCCAAGGGCCTGTCGCCGTGGTGGCCGGTGATCGGGCGCAACAAGAAGTCGGTCGGCCTCGACCTGCGCAAGCCCGAGGGTCAGGCGCTGGCCAAGCAGCTGATCTCCAAGGCCGACGTGGTGATCGAGAATTTCCGGCCGGGCGCCATGGAGAAGTGGGGCCTGGGCTACGACGTGCTGTCGAGGGAGAACCCGGGCTTGATCATGGCCCGCATCTCCGGCTTCGGTCAGACCGGCCCCTATTCGCAGCGCGCCGGCTACGGCCTGATCGGCGAGGCCATGGGCGGCCTGCGCTACGTCACCGGTGAGCCCGACCGGGCCCCCGCGCGGGCCGGCATCTCGATCGGCGACAGCCTGTCGGCCATGCACGCCGTCATGGGCATCACCATGGCGCTCCACCATCGCGCCCAGACCGGCAAGGGCCAGGTGATCGACGCGGCCCTCTACGAGAGCGTGCTGGGCGTGATGGAGAACCTGATCACCGAGTACGACATCACCGGCTACGTCCGCGAGCGCTCGGGCTCGATCCTTCCGGGCATCGCGCCCTCCAACGCCTATCCCTGCGCCAACGGCGAGATGATCCTGATCGGCGGCAACGGCGACAACGTCTACGCCCGCCTGACCGAGGCCATGGGCCGCCCGGATCTCAAGACCGATCCGAAGTTCGTCGACCACGCCAGCCGCGGGGCGCACCAGCACGAGCTGGACGGCATCGTCGCCGACTGGACCTCGACCTTCGTTCTGGCCGACCTGCTGAAGCTGCTGGAGGACAAGGGCATCCCGGCCAGCCGGGTCTACCGCGCGCCCGACATGCTTGAGGATCCGCAGTTCGCTGCCCGCGACGCGGTGGTCACCGTCGACCACGAGGTGTTCGGCCCGATCCGCATGCAGAACGCCTTCCCGAAGCTGTCGGCCACGCCGGGCAAGGTCCGATGGCCCGGCCCCAAGCTGGGCGAGCACACCGCCGAGGTGCTGGCCGAACGGGCCGGGGTGACGGCCGAGAAGCTGGAAGCGCTGAAGGCGGCCGGCGTGATCTGAGGCGCGCCGGGGACCCTTAGGGTCCGCCGGCCCGCGACCTATGCCGCGGACCGAGCGTCGAGATCCGGGTCGCCTGCTTCCGGGCGATCTCCCTTGGCCACCGGTCTGGCCCCCGCGACCTCCGCCGCGAACTCTCGGGCGTGGAGATAGTGGGCCTTCGCGCCATTGCAGAGGTGGCGACTTGCCACAGTGCGGTCCTGCCGCGCGACAGGGCGCCGCGGCGTATGGATAATGGAAATTCCTAACGCGTTCCGCGACTTGCGTTCACTGGAAAAATGCTTCGCACGCGAAGCTTCGCCGTGCTGCGCGTCGAAGTAGCGGTATGCTCAGTGGGCGCCCAGCAGCTCGGCGACCGCAGCCGAGACCTGGGTCACGTCATAGGGCTTGCGGATGACCGGGGCCTGGTCGAAGCCGCCCGGAGCGCCGCCCGTCTCGCCGTAGCCGGTGGCGAAGACGAAGGGGATGCCGCGCTGGTGCAGCACCTCGGCGACCGGCGTCACCGAGCGGCCGTTGAGGTTCGCGTCCAGCACCGCCGCGTCGATCGGCTGGTCGAGCAGCGCCATCGCCTCCTCCAGCTCGTAGGCCGGACCCACCACCTGGGCGCCGGCCTCGGACAGGCCGGTCTCGAGTTCCAGGGCCAGCAGGACCGCGTCCTCGACGATCAGCACGCGGGCGCCCTTCAGGCTGGCCGGGCCGCGCGAGGTGGCGACGGTCTCGGTGACGCGGGCGGTCGGCGCCTCGGGCATCACGTCGGGCCGGTCGGCCATGGCCTGCGGACCGGCGCGCAGGCGCACGGTCAGGCCCGAGGGGCGGTAGTCGACCTGGGTGTCGCCGTTCAGCTCGCGGCCGGTGACCTGGCCCAGCAGCGTGGAGCCGAAGCCCTGGCGCGCCGGCGGGCTGACCACCGGGCCGCCGCTCTCGGTCCAGGTGAGCTCGAAGCCGCCGCCGGAGCGGACGATCCACTTCAGGCTGACGTGGCCGCCCTCGGTGGAGAGCGCGCCGTACTTCACCGCGTTGGTGGCCAGTTCGTGCAGCGCCAGCGACAGGGCGTTGGCCGCCCGCGGCGTCAGGAACAGCTCGGGACCGTCCCAGCTGGTCTGGCCGGGCGCGATGGCGCCCAGCTCGGCCGAGGCCAGGTGGTCGATGGCCGCGCCGCGCCAACGGGCGGCGGTGAGCAGTTCGTTGGCCGAGGCCATGGCCTTCAGCCGCCCGCCGAAGGTCTGCAGGAAGGCGTCGAGCGAGGTGGTGCGCTTGGCGGTCTGCTGGGCCAGGGCTTGCACGGCGGCCAGCACGTTCTTCACCCGGTGGTCCAGCTCGGCCATCAGCTGCTGGCGCTGGTCCTCCTCCAGGTGGCGCTGGCTGATGTCCTCGATGATGCCGGTGATGGCGCAGGGCCGGCCGGATTCCTCGCGGGTGACGATCCCTGCCATGCGCAGCCAGCGCTGGCCGTACTGGGGCGCCATGCGGAACGAGACGTCGAAGTTGTCGCCGACCTTCAGCGCCTCCCAGCGCCGGGCGCGGATGATGCCCTTGTCGTCCTCGTGGACGTAGGTCTCGAGGATGTCGTTGTTGGCCACCGGCAGCTCGCCCGCCGGGAGGCCCGTGATCGCGGACATGCGCTCACTGACGTGGAAGACCCGGTTCCGCAGGTCCCATTCGAACTCGCCGAGCCCCGCGGCCTGCAACGCCAGGCCCAGGCGGGTGCGGTTCGAGCTGTCGCCCAACTCACGCGTCATGACTCGAAACATAGGCAAGCCCGCGATCGGACTCTACGGGAAAGAACGCAAACCCTCGAAACGTCCGCCATGACCTTTGCGGCCGTTCCGATAACGACCTATGTTGCAGCGCGCCAAGCGTAGCTCCGGAGACGACCATGCCCGCCAAGGCCGGCCAATTGACGACCGAAGAAGTGGCCGACGCGGCCAACGACACCGCCGCCAAGATCACCGCCGACGCCCAGAAGGCGATCGCCGACGCTGCGAAGCGGATCGAGGCCACCGTCCAGCAGGCGCTGGAACAAGTGCGCGCCCAGAGCCGGGTCTACGCCGACCAGGCCGGCGAGCACCTCGACGAGGCCAGCCGCGTCGCCAGCGAACAGATCCGCGCCCGCCCGCTCGCCGCCACCGGCGCGGCGTTGGGCATCGGCGTCCTGATCGGCATGCTGCTGGCTTCGGCCTCGCGCCGCTGATCTCCTAAGGCCTTGAACCTCAAGCGGATCCTGAATCTCGCCGCCGCCCTGGGCGCCGTCGTGGCGGCCGCGGCGGTGTGCGTGATCGCGGCCTCGTTCGCGCTGTACGCGCTGGCGCGGGAGTACATCGGCCCGGCCGGCGGCGCGGCCGTGGTCGCGGCCGTCTTCGCCCTGGTCGCCGTGATCGTGGCCTGGATCGCGACGCGCAGGGTCACGCCGAAGGCGGCGCCCGCCCCGCCACCCTCGCCGATGGACAAGGCGGTCGAGCTGGCCAAGGCGCATCCGATCGTGGCGGTCGGCGCGGCGGCGGTCGCCGTGACGGTGATGGTGCGCAACCCGGCGATGGTCACCGCCCTGGTCAGCGCCTTCCTGGCCGGCAGCAACACCACCGCCCCTCCCAAGAAGTAGCGCGGAACACCCCCGCTTTCGGAGCGTTGCCTTCGCCGCAGGCGGTTCGGCCTGCGAACGGAGGTAGTGACATGCTCGGTTGGGCCCTGACCTTTCTCGTGGTCGCCCTGATCGCCGGCGTCCTCGGCTTCACCTCGGTGGCCGGCGCCGCGATGGGGATCGCCAAGATCCTGTTCTTCGTCTTCCTGGTCCTGTTCGTCGTCTCGCTGGTCATGCACCTGGTGCGCGGCCGCGGCGTCGGGCCCGGACCGCTCTAAGACGCACCCTCGGAGGCGGAGCCAGCCGGCTCCGCCGTCCAATCCCGTGCGCGCCGCAGGCGCCCATGGTTCGGTGATAAGGCGCCGAGGGACCGCTCAGCCGGCCTATCGGCCGCTGCGCTTGTCGAGCGCCCAGGTCCGATACGGCTCGTACTTCGAGCCCGTCCAGGCCAGCGCCGTGACCCGGATGCACTCGTCCTCGACCTCGACCTCGTTATAGCCGGGCGGCACGCCCCGCTCTCGCACCGACAGGGTCCCGGCGCCGACCGCATAGGTCCGCCCGTCGCCGTGCGGATAGGGCCAGGTGAAGGGGGCGTGGATGTGCCCCGAGAGCACGAGGTCCACCCTGGCCGCCGCGAAGTCGCCGGCCGCCTTCTCCCCGCCCCACGTCCGGCTGGTCATCGGCCCACCGATCATCTCGATCAGCGGATGGTGCACCACCACGATCCGGACCTGGTCGCCGGGCTCGAACCATTCGGCGGCGCGCCTGGCCTGCTGCCGGGCGATCTGGCCCTTCGACCAGTTGATCCGCGGCTGGGCGCCGCGCGCCGTGTTGATCCCGCGCACCGCCACGCCGCCCTGCCGCCAGGACTGCGCCGGCGCGGGCCCGACGTAGCGCTCGAACCGGCGGAAGGGGGCGAAGATGCGCTCGGCCCAGGCCAGGTAGGGCGCGTCGTGGTTGCCGGGCGTCACCAGCTGTGGCTGGGGCAAGGCCTTAAGCCACGCGACGGCCGCCTCGAACTCCGGCTTCTCGGCGAAGCGGGTCAGGTCGCCGGAGACGATGGTCAGGTCGAAGCCGCCCGCCCGGATGCGCTCGCCCGCGGCGGCGACGGCGTCCCTGTTCTCGCCGCCGAAGTGGATGTCCGACAGGTGGGCGAGCCGCACCTTCATGCCGCGCGCTCGTCCTTCGGCGGCGTCAGCACGCGACAGATCTTCGGATCGTAGCGCACGTCGATGACGCTGGGCAGGCGCACCACCTCGCCGTCCAGCAGCGCCGGGATGCCCTGGGCCGCCCAGACCTGGGCGCGCTTGCAATGCTCGTCCTCGACCGCGGGGTCGATCCGCCAGTCGCGGACGAGGGCGTTCAGGCCCAGGCGCAGGATCTCGCCGGCGCCCTTCGGATTCAGCGCGGCCGCCTCCAGGCAAGGATCCTCGGCGTGCATCACCTTCGAGGCGATGGGGCAGATCAGCACCAGCGCCTCGGCCTTGGCGCGCGGCCTGCCGTCGAGCCGATAGCGCAGCCGGCCGGTGAACGCGCGCTGGACGGCGTGGCGGACACGGCCGGCCGCTTCCAGCAGGTGGCCCTTGCGCGCCGCCTCGCGGGCGGGGGCCAGGCGGGCGGGCGAACCCAGGATAGCGGCGCAGAGGAAGCGGTGGCCCTCGATGCAGCCGCCGCCCAGCTCGCGCTCCCGGCCCTCGTCCAGCGCCAGTTTCAGCGCTTCCTGCCAGGGCCTGGCGCCATACACCGCGTGCGGCAGCATGTTCATCGTCCCACCCGGCAGCGGGGCGATGATCGGCCCGTCTGCCCCGCACAGCTCGGCGGCCGCGCGTACGGTGCCGTCGCCGGCCAGGGTGATCAGCAGGTCCGGCCCCGCGTCGACCGCCCGCTTCAGCTCGACCATCAGGTCTTCTGGCTGCGGCGCGCGCACACGGGCGCTCACGCCGAACTCGGCGAGAAGCTTCTCCAGCTCGGCGGGCGCGGTCGCGCCAACGCTGCCGGAAGCGACGTTGGCGACGACCTCGATCTTGCCGAGGCGGGGACGGACGGGGGCGTCGGCGTCAGTTTGTGGCAGGCGGAGCGGTCCTGTCGGTCGTGGTCGCGTCGCGCACGGCCTGGCCCGCTTCGGCGGCGGCGTTGCGCACCACAGGTTCGGCTTGGTCGGCCGCCGTGGCAAGGTTCTGGTCGACGACCGTCCCGGCGCCGCCGAACGATCCGTTCACCGCGGCCAGCGCCATGACGACGATGCCGACGGCGGCGGCGACGACCGTGAAGGTCATGAGGATGGGGTGGCGGCGACGGCCCTTGGTCGCATCGCGGCGGCCCAGCTCGTAGGCCTGCCGAAGATCGGCGCGCTCGGCGTCGCGGTCGCTGTACGAGGTCACGGCTCAGGTCTCCAGAAGTGTTCCCCCGCTGCAACGGCGCCCGACAGGCTTGGTTCCGGCGGAACTGTGGAGGTGGCGACGCGTTTCCCGGCCAGAGCGCATCAGCCGCAGGGCGACTTGAGGCGTTCCAGAGTGATCCGGCGACCCCGTCCGCGGACAGGTGGCCGGGGACACCCCAAAGGAGAGCCATTCCTATGTTGAAGCCTCTTATCGCTATCGCCGGCGCCGGCATCCTGGCCAGCGCCTGCACCAGCACCGGCCACACGGAACGTAGCGCCCTGGGCGGCGCGGCGCTCGGCGCGCTTGGCGGCGCGGCGATCGGCGCGATCTCGGGCGACGTCGGCGTCGGCACGGGCGCTGCGGTCGGTGCGGCCGTCGGCGGCACCGTCGGCGCCGTGAAGGGTTGCCGCGACGAAGGCGGCTGCGGCGCCGCCACGCCGAACCGCAAGCAGTACTACGACGAGCGCGCGGGCCGTTATTACTACTACGACCCGGGCACCGGCCGGTACTACTGGGAAAACGGCACGCCGCGCTGACACGCGCGCTGACGCCGGAGTAAGACAAAGGGCGGTCGGGACCTCCGGCCGCCCTTTTCTGGTTTGGGATACGAACGGAGGGCTGGGAATGAGGACCGCGATCGTAATGGGCCTGGTGGCCGCGACGGGACTTTCGGCCTGCACGACGATGAAGGCCGCCCGGGACCGCGTCGTGCGCGCGCCGGCGACCTGCCAGGACGTGACCATCCCCGTCTATTTCGAGCCCGACGTCGCTACGATCACGCCCGAGGGCCGCCGCGTGATCACGATGCAGGCCAACCAGGCCAAGCGCTGCAAGGTCCAGGGCGTGCGCGTGGTGGGCCTGGCCGACGCCGCGGGCGATCCGGCCGCCAACCTCGAGCTCTCCAAGGCCCGCGCCGCAGCGGTCACTGACGCCCTGATGAAGGCCGGCCTGCCGCCCGCCGAGTTCGACCTCACCGCCGTGGGCCAGGCGGGCTCGGTCACCGCCGACGGCAAGGTCGCCCCCGTCCGCCGCCGCGCCGACATCACCCTGAAGCTCGCCAAGCCGTGAGATCGCGATCCTTCTCCCGCAAGGGGAGAAGGGTTCATGACGCACGCAAAGAGAAGGGCGGGCCAGCGGTCCGCCGCCCCCTGGCGTCCATGACGCCAGGAAGCGCGCAAAGAGAAGGGCGGGCCAGCGGCCCGCCCAGGTGTGCATCATCGAGAAAAGGGGTGCGGAGACGGCAGACTGGCATGCTCGCCAGCCTCAAGTCGGGGGGGGCGTCGCCGCCTCCGCAGACATAGAACACGGTGACCTGCCAACCGTTCCGACCCCACGCGATATTTTTTCGCCTGTCCGGCGTTTTTCTTCGCGAGGCCTCTGCCTCCCCTTGCGGGCGCCTGCCGGAACGGCGCCTTGGCCGTGCGCGTTGATGCCTCGCCGTCAGGAAAGGGCGTCTTCCATGCGCAGTTCCTTCGTCGTCACCACCGGCCTGAAGCTCTCGCGGAGCCCGAACGCCCGTGAGCAGGCCGCGCGCCGGCGGCTGGCTGTGATCGCCGCCGTCACCGGCCTGGCCGCCGTGAGCGCGGCCCTGGGCGTCGCCCTCACGCCGCACGGCGCGGGCGAACCCGCCGGCCGCACCGGCCCCTTCAGCTATTTCCCATCCGAGTGAGGAGTCCGACCATGTCATTTTCGTCCCGCGAGACCGAAGGGCGGCCGCCCCTCAACGCCACCCGCGCGCGGCAGGGCCGCTGGGGACGGCAGGTCTTCTGGGTGCTGGTGTTCGGCACCCTGCTGGCCGCGCTGGGCATGTTCGCCGCCTGGACCTGGAAGTCGGCCGAGGCCGGCCCGCCCGGCACGGCGCAGGAGACGGTCGATGGCCGCGGCTACGGCGCGCCCGAACCCCCGCCGCCGAACCCGCAGAACCCGTAGAGGGCGATAGCCAAAAGTGTGAGCCCATTCGAAAGCTTCCGTTCGAATGGGAAAGGCTCTAGGGCCGGCGAACAGTCCAAAGAAAAGGGGCGCCGCTTCGACAGCGGCGCCCTTCTCACTTTCAGATCCGTGGGCCGATCAGGCCGCCTGCTTCTTCTGCCGCCGCGGGTGGAAGAACAGGGCTTGGCCGATGGCGGCCTTCACCGTCTCGGGCTGGAACGGCTTGGTGATCAGGAACGTCGGCTCGGGACGTTCGCCGGTCAGCAGGCGCTCCGGGAAGGCGGTGATGAAGATCACCGGCACGTCGTAGCGCTGCAGGATGTCCTTCACCGCGTCGATCCCCGAGCTGCCGTCGGCCAGCTGGATGTCGGCCAGCACCAGGCCGGGCGTCTTGCGGGCGACCGCGTCGACCGCCTCGGTCCGCGTGGCGGCGATGTCGACCACCGTGTGGCCCAGCTCGGTGACCAGCGCCTCGATGTCGGCGGCGATGACCGGCTCGTCCTCGATGATCAGCACGTCGGTGGCGAGCTCGGCGTCGATCTCGGCCTGGGCCTCGGCGATCAGCCGCTCGACCTCGGAGAAGTCGGCGCCCAGGATCTGGGCCGCTTCAGTCGGCGTGAAGCCTTCGAGCGCTGTGAGCAGGAACGCCTGGCGCGAGCGCGGGGCGATGCGCATCAGCCGGCGCGTGGCGTCGTCCATGCCGGTGTCGTCGTCGGCGGGGCCTTCGAGCTGCGCGCCCGAGGTGCACCAGATGGCGTGGAACACGTGATAGAGCGCGACGCGGGGCGTCATGTTGTCGGCGAGCGTGCGTTCGCCGGCGGCGAGGGCCTCGAGGGCCACGCGCACGTAGTGATCGCCGGTGGTCTGGTCGCCAGTGAGGGCGCGCGCATATCGGCGCACGTAGGGCAGATGCGGCGCCAGTCGGGCTAGAAGACTCAAGGGTTCACCCCTCCCGTATTGCAGTTCGAACACGGCAGCCCGGTGCGGAGGCCATCCCCCGACCGAACCCCATGATGGTCCGAAAACGCCATCTGTGGGAACCGGTTCCCTTATCGCATGGTTTTCCGCATCTTGTTCCGCGCCGTGAGGGAACCCGAATTCGGACGAGGGCGTTGAGCAGTCGCAAGTTAGACGAGAGGGGGCGGACTCCGCGTGAGCGGAGCGCCGACGAAATGATCGAACAGCGTCCTACGGCGGAGCGTCGAAAGGCGTCCGCAGCTCTTGATGAAGCCCGCCTGCGCCAGCAGGCGATCGGCGTGCGCCTGCGCCAGATGTTCGACGAGGTCGTGAACGAAGAGGTCCCGGACGAGTTCCTGGAGATCCTTCGGCGCGCCGACGAGCGCGGCTCGGAGAAGGCTTGATGGAAGCCGCCGCCGAAAAAGTCCGCCCGCCGCGCACCGCCGAGGACGACGCCGCCTTCAAGCGCGAGCTGGTCCAGCTGATCCCGCACCTGCGCGCCTTCGCCCGCACGCTTTGCGGCGACCCGACCGCCGCCGACGACCTGGCGCAGGACGCCATGATGAAGGCCTGGGACGCGCGCGCCAGCTTCCAGATGGGCACCAACATGAAGGCCTGGACCTTCATGATCCTGCGCAACCAGTTCTATTCCGAGAAGCGCCGGTCGTGGCGGCAGAGCCAGCTCGACCAGGAAGCCGCGGAACGCACGTTGGTGGCCGTGGACGATCCCGAGGCGCCCGTCGCCCTGGACGAACTGCGCCAGGGCCTGGCCATGCTGCCCGCCGAACAGCGTGAGGCGCTGATTCTGGTGGGCGCCGGCGGGTTCGCCTACGAGGAGGCCGCCGAGATCTGCGGTTGCGCGGTCGGCACGGTGAAGAGCCGGGTCAGTCGGGCCCGGCGCGCTCTGCACGCCATCCTCGAGGACGGAGCCTACGAGCGGGACGGCGCGTCCGCCGGGGACGCCATGCGTTCTATCCTGGCCGACGCGGAGCGTCTAAGCAGCGTCCGTTAGGACGCTCGCCGCCATGGTAGGTCTGCCCGCCGGTTCGTTGAGTACGATCCGGGTCCGTTTGATCACGGCCCTGGCGATCGCCCTGCTGCCCGTCCTGATCCTGGGCGCGCTGCAGGCCGCGATCGGTTTCCAGCGCGAAGGCCGCGAGCTGCGGCAGAACCTCGGCTTCGCCGCCGAGCGCAGCGCCGCGACCGCGCGGGCCCGGATGGAGAGCGCCGACGTCCTCCTGCAGACGCTCGCGCCCGGCGCCGTCGGCTTCCAGTGCCAGAAGCGCCTGGAGCAGGTGACCGAGCGCATCCCCGGTTACCTCAACCTGATCCGCTTCGACCGGTCGGGCCGCGTGGTCTGCGCGGCAGGCGGCGTGCCGGCCGACCTGGGTCGGGCCGAGCGGCCGTGGTTCCGGCAACTGGCCGAGGGCGGCGCCATCTCCATCACCCGCGACCCGGGCTCGGCCTACGCCCAGGAGCCGGCGATCCTCACGGCCGCGCGGGCCACGGCCGCCGACGGGGCCTTCGACGGCGCCTTCGCCGCGGTGATCGGGCTTTCCAGCCTGCAGCCGCAGGTGAACGACCCCTCGCTGCCCAAGGGCGCCGAGGTGGGCTTGGTGGAGAAGACCGGCCGCTACATCACCACCACCGACGCCGGCGCCTTCCCGGCGCTGCCGACCGACTGGCGCGCCAAGGTCGAGGCGCGCGGCACGCTCGTCTGGTACGGCGCCGACGGCAAGAGCCGCCGCCGGGTCTATTCCGCCGCCCCCGTGGTCGGCGACGAGGTCTATGTGGTGCTGTCGGCGCCCTCCCCGGGCATCCTGTCATGGGCGCGTCTGAACCCGCTCACCGGCATCGCCTTCCCATTGCTGACCTTCCTGTCGTGCCTCATCGCGGTGTCGGCAGTGGCCGAGCGCGTGGTCGTGCGCTGGATCCTCTACCTGCAGCGGATCGCCGCCCTCTACGCCCGCGGCCGCCTCAGCGTGCGCCCCGTCCAGGCCGAGCAGATGCCGTCCGAGATCCGCGATCTGGCCGAGACTCTGGAGGACATGGCCGACGCGATCGTGGGCCGCGACGCCTCGCTGCGCGACAGCCTGGCCCAGAAGGACGCGCTGATGCGCGAGATCCACCACCGGGTGAAGAACAACCTGCAAGTCATCTCAAGCCTGCTGAACATGCAGCAGCGCTCGCTGGTCGACCCGGCGGCCCGCTCGGCCATGAGCGACACGCGCCAGCGCATCACCGCCCTGGCCCTGATCTACCGCGCGCTCTACCAGGGCCCCGACCTGAAGCGCGTCGACCTGCGGCCGTTCCTGGAGGAGCTCACCGCCCAGCTGGTCAACGGCGAGCTGTCGCACGGCCTGACCGTCCGTACCGAGCTGAAGGTCGATCCGCTGGTCATCGACCCCGACCGCCTCGCGCCCCTGGCGCTGTTCGCGGTGGAGGCGATCACCAACGCCCAGAAGCACGCCTTCGCCGCGCGGGGCGGCGTGCTGCGCCTGAACTTCAACGTCCGCGGCGAAGAGGCCGAGCTGGAGATCAGCGACGACGGCCAGGTGGACGAGAGCGGGCTGGTGTCGTCCGGCGTCGGCCGCACCCTGATGACCGCCTTCGCCCGCCAGCTCCGGGGTCGGGCCGAACTGGTGCGCAACGAGGCCGGCGGCGTGACCGCGCGGCTGATCTTCCCGACGCCCTCGGTGGAGCGGGTTACGCCGCCCGTCCGGGGGAACCAGGCCGCCGCCTGAAGCGTTGCCGCCGGGACTCTGAAGAACCCCCGGGAGATCCAAGATGCGCAAGATCGTTCTGCTGGCCGTCCTGGCCGCCAGCCTCGCCTCCACCGCCTGCAACACCGTCTCTGGCGCGGGCAAGGACGTGAAGTCCGCCGGCGAGGCCGTCACCAGCACGGCTGAGGACGCCAAGAAGTAGGGTCAGGCCCTACCGCTTCGGAACAGGACCCCGGTGCGTGAGCTCCGGGGTCTTTTCTGTTGGGGATCAGGCCGCCGAACGCGCCGTGTTGGTCGAGGCGTAGAGCGCCATGTCGGGGGCGACGCGCATGAAGGCGCGGCTCGCGCTCTCGTTCTGGCCCAGCAGCAGGGCGCCGCCGGGGGCCAGCGCCGCTTCCATCTGTTCCAGCACCTTGGCCGAGGCCTCGGGCGCCAGCTGGTTCAGCAGGTTGCGGCAGAGGATCAGGTCGAACTGGCCCATGCGGCTTAGGTCGTCGATCAGGTTCACGCGCCGCCAGCGCACCATCTGGCGCACGCGCGGCGACAGGGCGAACCACTCGCCGTCCTTCTCGAAGTGGCGGACCAGCATGCGGGCCGGCAGGCCGCGCTGGACTTCGAACTGCGAATACCGGCCGCTCTGGGCCTTCTCGAGGCTTCGCTCCGACAGGTCCGAGGCGAACAGTTCCACCTGGCCCACGCCCTTGGCGTCGGCCAGCAGCATGGCCAGCGAATAGATCTCCTGGCCGGTGCCGCAGGCGGCGCTCCATATGCGCACGGGCTGGCCGTCGCGGGCCCGGGCCAGGGCCGGGACCACGTCCTCCACCAGCTCGGCGAACACGCGATGGTCGCGGAAGAACTCGCCCTCGGGCAGGGCCATGGCCTCGACCGCCGCCCAGACCAGCCGGTCGTCGGCGCCGTGGCGTAGGGCGTCGATCAGCGCCTCGATCGAGCTGAAGCACTCGCGCCGCGCCAGAGGCGCCAGGCGGCTGTCGATCAAGTAGGTCTTGTCGGGGTCGACGTGCAGCCCGGCGCGGGCCAGGCAGACCTCGGCCAGATAGGCGCGGTCCTGGTTCTGGGTCATGCGGCCAGGCCCAGGTAGTCGAGCTTGCCGGCGATGATCGCGCCGTCGAACGGTTTCATGATGTATTCGTCGGCGCCGGCGTCCAGGGCCTCGCGGATCGCCTCCAGGTCGTTCTCGACGCTGCAGAAGACCACCTTCGGCTTGTCGCCGCCCGGCTGCTCGCGCAGCTTCTTCACGAATTCCAGCCCGTCCATGGCCGGCATGCGCCAGTCCAGCAGGATCGCGTCGGGCATGACGGCGTTGCACCAGGCCATCGCCTCGACGCCGTCGGCCGCCTCGGCCACCTCGAAGCCCAGCTCCTCGAGGATCCGGCGCGAGACCTTGCGGATCACGCGGCTGTCGTCGACGACGAGACAGGTCTTCAAGGCCCTACGGAGCTCCGGGTTCAACGCCGCTATGTCGCGCCTGGTTGGTTAACGCCGGGTGTTAACGGAGTCAGGAAGACCGGGATAAGCTGCGGCATGGTGGACATCCCGGCCCTGCGGCGCGCGGCGCTCGACCTGCCCGAGGCGGCCGACGGCTCCAGCGAAGCCAGCCTCAGCTTCACGGTGGGCGGCAAGGGCTTCGCCTGGACCTACCTGGTGCGCGAGACGCCGAAGGGTCGCCGCCTGCCGCGGATCGGCGTCCTGGCCGTCCGCTGCGACCTGGCCCGCAAGGAGATGCTGATCGAGGCCGCGCCCGACCGCTTCTTCGACGACGACCACTACCGCGGCTATCCGGCGGTGCTGGTGCGCCTGGAGGCGGTCGATGCGGACGAACTGGCCGCCCTGCTGCGCGACGCCTGGCGGTTGTCTGCGCCGAAGGCGTTGCTGAAGCGGTACGACCTCTAGGCCGGCAGCGTCGCGGCGAAGATGACCCGCTCTTCCTGCACGTCGGCGAAGACGCGCCCGCCGGCGTCGTTCACGAACAGGTGGACATAGTAGGCCTGGACCCAATGGCCGTGGAGGCCCTCGCCCAGCGGCTGGCCCTGCAGGCCGGCCAGCACCTCGGGCCGCAAGCGGGCGCGAGGGCCCGTGGACTCGATGGCGACGGCGATGGAAGCGCCCTCCTGCACCGCGCGCACCTTGGCGACGCCGCCGGTCGGCAGGGCCGCCCCGGCCATCTGGGTCAGGTTCAGCAGGGTGCGGGCCGTGGGCTTGTTCACTGCGGGAGTGTCCACCGACCAGTCCAGCTCGGCGCGCATGTGGGCGAAGACGCCCTGGGCAAGCTTCTCCAGGTCGCGGGCGTCGAAGGTCTCGGCCGAGGCCGTGGCGCCGAACGCCACGCGGCAGAACGACAGCAGGTCGGCCAGCTTCTTCGCCGACGAGGTGATCAGGCCCATGGCCTCCTCGCGCATGTCCTGCGCCGAGGGGTCTTCCAGCAGGTCCAGGCCCGAGGAGATGGCGCTCGCCGGGCTGATGAAGTCGTGGCACATGCGCGCCGCCAGATAGGCGGCGAGTTCGGCGGGGCGAACGGCGAGGGCGGTCGTCTCGATCATGACAGCGAACCTTGGCGCGATTTGCGCCTTGGGGAAACGCCCCCGCCTCTCTAATAGACCCGGCCATGGAGACGTTTTGGGATCCGTTCCTGGAGCCGGGCGTCCTGGTGCGTCACCCGACCGAGAGCGACTGGGGGCTGGGCCAGGTGCAGTCCGTCGCCGGGCGCAAGGTCACCGTGAACTTCGAGAACGCGGGCAAGCAGACGATCGACGCGGGCGTCGTGACGCTGGTGTTCGTGGGCGACGACCCCCGCAAGCCGAGCTGAGGACCAATTGAGCGACGACAACGTGGGCGAGGTGCTCGCCGAAATCTGCGAGGCGGCCGCCGCCCTGATCCTGCCCCTCTGGAAGTCGGGGGTCGAGGTGCTGACAAAGGCCGACGAAAGCCCGGTCACCGAGGCCGACCAGCGCGGGGAGAAGCTGATCCTGGAGCACCTGGCGCGGCATTTCCCCGACACGCCGGTGGTCTCGGAGGAGGACGCCAGCGAGTTCGGCGCGCCCGACGCCATCGGTCCGCGTTTCTTCCTGGTCGACCCGCTGGACGGCACCAAGGCCTTCGTGCGCGGCGACCCCAACTTCACGGTCAACATCGCCCTGATCCAGGACGGCCGCCCGGTGGCCGGCGCCGTCAGCGCCCCGCCGACCGGCGAGACCTGGTTCACGAAGGACGGCAAGGCCTGGAAGCGCGTGAAGGGCGGCCCGGCCACCCAGGTCGTCGTCCGCGCCTGGCCGAAAGGCAAGGCCGTGGCCCTGGTCAGCCACACGATGAAGGAAGAGGTCGCGGTCAAGCTCGCCAACGAATACGGCTTCGACCTGCGCGAGCCGATGGATTCGTCGATCAAGTTCTGCCGGATCGCCGAGGGTTCGGCCGACGTCTATCCGCGGCACGGGCCGACCATGGAGTGGGACATCGCCGCCGGGCACGCGGTGCTCGAGGCGGCGGGCGGGTCGCTGAAGACGCTGGAAGGACAGCCCTTCGCCTATGGCAAGGCGTCGGAGGGGTTCCGCAACGGCTGGTTCGTGGCGCGCGGCGGGTAGGAAGGGCGAAGCCCCCTCCGCTGGGGAGGAGGCTTCGTCGTGATCAGCGGTCCTGATCCTGCTGGCCGCCTTGGCCGGATTGGCCCGCTTGCCCGGCCTGGTTCTGGCGATCCTGGCCCTGCTGGTCGTTCTGGCCCTGTTGACCGCCGCGGTCGCCCTGCTGGTTCTGCTGGTTCGGCTGCTGCTGCTGCGGGTTGCTGTCCTGCTGCTGCGGGCGGCGGGTCTGGTCCTGCTGACCTTGGTTCATGTTGTTGTCCTGGCCCATCGTCGGTCCTTCCTGTTGGGTTCTGAAAGCAGCGTCCGCCGCGGTCGGCGCTGCGCCCACTAAAGCCCCCAGCGCGACGATGGTTCGGCGTGGCCATAGGTCTTTTTTGCGAACGGTCGGGGAGCCGACGGTTCGAGCTTAACCTATGATATTTCCGAAACTTTCCGGTCTCAGACGTCGGTCGGCGGATGCGCCGCCAGCCAGGCCTCCAGCGCCTGCGCCGCCTCGGTCGCGCAGCCGCCGGCCTGCACCTGCACGATGGCGTCCAGCGTGGTGATCGCCGACACCTCCGGGCAGACGCCGGCGCGAGTCCGCGTGGCGTAGAGGCTGGACTTCGTCTGCGGCTGCGACGGGGCCACGATGATCCGCAGCATGGCCAGCCGCTCGGCCTCGCCCTGGCCCGCCCGGCGGGTCGGCAGCACGACGCCGTTCGCCGCGCCCTTCACCCGGATCGTGTCGCCCGAGGCGTGCATCAGGGTCAGGGTCCGGCCGGCCGCCAGCGCCACCTTCGCACCGCCGTCATAGGCCGTGCCGCGCGCGATCGTGGGGTCGCTGGAGGCCACCACGATGTAGTCGGCCGCGGCCGCCGCGCCCGCCACGGCGGCGAGGGCGAAGGCGAGCAGGGTCGTGCGAAGCCATCCGATCATCCAGCCAGCATGCGCGTCATGGTGGAGTCCGGCAAGTCCGCGACAAATCTGGCGTATCGCGTCCCGCGAACGCGGATCGCCGAGTGTGGCGGCCGCCTGAGACCGCCTCCGAGAAGGGTGCGGCGCAGCAGCCTGCGACACATGCGCCTGCAACCGGCAATTGAGAACGCGGTTAACCCACGGTTAAGAGGTGGCGATTTATGTTGTCCGCCAGAATTCCGAGGCAGAACGCTATGGTCAGCGTGCAGCTACGAAATTCCGGCTCGGGGCAATGGATGCCCTTCACCTTGCCGACTTCGGTGCAGGTGGCTCAAACGATCGCGGCGGCGGTGAAGACACTCAACATCGCCGACCAGGTTCGGATTCAGCCGTCTGCGTCGCAGCAGGTGGACGTGAAGGTCTAGCGCCCCGCTAGGTCGGTCCGCTCGTCCACGTCGAACAGCACCCCGTCGTCGGGGGCTTCGACGAGGGCCAATCGCGCGCCCAGTCCCTGCAGGATGGGCCGCGCGCCGACGTCGCTTGCCAGGCGCGCCACGTCCGCGAACAGTTCGCGTCCCAGGACAACCGGATTGCCCCGCCGCCCCGTGAACACGGGTGCGGCGGCCGGCGCGCCCGCCGCCACCGCATCGGCCAGCGGCGCCAGCACCGCGTGCGGCACGCGCGGCATGTCCCCCAGGAAGATGAAGGCGCCCGCCACGCCCGCCGGCAGGGCGGCGATCCCGGCGCGCAGCGAGGCGGCCATGCCCTCGGCGTGGTCTGCGGCGTGGACCAGGCGGAGCTGCGGATCGAACGCCCGCGCGCATGCGCCCACCGCCTCGGCGTCGGCGCCGGTCACGACGACGATCGGGCCAACCGGCGCGGCCCGCGCGGCCGCCAGCGCCCCGTGCAGCAACGGCGCGCCGCGGTAGCCGGCCAGCAGCTTGCCCCCGCCGAACCGCGAGGCGGCGCCTGCGGCCAACACGACGGCGGCGAAGCTATCCCCTGTCGCCACGCGCGGTTCCCTCCTATCTTGCCTGTCGGATGACGCCCTACGACGACATCGCAACAGCGGCGAAGAGCCCGCTCATCGACGGCCTCGGCCGGACGGTGACCTATTTGCGCCTGTCGGTCACCGATCGCTGCGACCTGCGCTGCCTCTACTGCATGGCCGAGCACATGACCTTCCTGCCGAAGGCCGAGGTGCTGACCCTGGAGGAGCTGGACCGCATCGCCACCGCATTCGTGGGCCTGGGGACGCGCAAGCTGCGGCTGACCGGCGGCGAACCGCTCGTCCGCAAGGGCATGCTGGACCTGGTGCGCGGGCTTTCCCGCCACCTGTCCTCGGGCGCCCTGGACGAGCTCACCCTGACGACCAACGGCACCCGCCTCGCCGAATTCGCGGGCGAGCTGGCCGATGCGGGCGTGCGCCGGATCAACGTCTCGCTCGACACCCTGAAGCCCGACCTGTTCCGCACGCTCACCCGCGGGGGTGACCTCTCGAAAGTGCTGGCCGGGATCGACGCCGCCCAGGCCGCCGGCCTCCGCGTCAAGATCAACGCCGTGGCGCTCAAGGACGACAACGCCGGCGAGATTCCCGACCTGATCGCCTGGGCGCACGGCCGTGGTTGCGACCTGACCCTGATCGAGACCATGCCCATGGGCGAGGTCGACATCGATCGTACGTCCGAATTCGTCTCGCTGAAGGACGTCCGGGCCGAGCTCGAGAGCTTCTGGACGCTGGAGGACCTGCCGCTCTCCACCGGTGGCCCGGCGCGCTATGTCCGCGTCGCCGAGACCGGCGGCCGCCTCGGCTTCATCACTCCGCTCAGCCATAACTTCTGCGAGTCCTGCAACCGCGTGCGCCTCACCTGCACCGGCACGCTGCACACCTGCCTGGGGCAGGAGGACGCCACCGACCTGCGCGCCGTCATGCGCTCGGGCGCGACCGACGCCGAGCTTTCGGCCGTCATCCGCCAGGCGGTGCTGGGCAAGCCCAAGGGCCACGACTTCCAGATCGCCCGCGCCCGGCCTGCGGTCGCGCGGCACATGTCCACCACCGGCGGCTGATCATGGCTCGCGTGCTGCTGTTCGGTCCCCTGCGCGACCTCGCCGGCTGGCGCGAGCGCGACGTGGACGCCGCCTCGGTCTCGGCCCTGCGGTCGCTGCTCGCCGGCGAGGACGCGGCCCTGGGCGAAGCCCTGGGCGGTCCCGGCGTGCAGGTGGCGGTGGACCAGGCGTTGGTCCGCGGCGACCTCGCGCTCTCGGCCCGCAGCGAGGTGGCCTTCCTGCCGCCCATGAGCGGCGGATGAGCGTCCGCCTCACCGAAGAGCCCTTCGACCCGGGCGCCCTGCTCTCGGACTTCACCCGCGGGCGCAGCGAGACCGGCGCGATCGCCACCTTCACCGGCATCGCCCGGGCGGAACGCGGAAGGACGGCCGTGCTGGAGCTGGAGGCCTATCCGGGCTTCACCGAGGCCGAGATCGGCAAGATGGCCGACCAGGCCCGCGAGCGCTTCGGCCTGCACGACCTCATGATCCTGCACCGGGTCGGGGAGATCGGGCCGGGCGAGCCCATCGTCTTCGTGGCCACCGCCGCCGGCCACCGCCGCGCCGCCTTCGAGGCCTGCGACTTCCTGATGGACTACCTCAAGAGCCGCGCCCCGTTCTGGAAGAAGGAGCATGGGCCCGACGGCGAACGCTGGATCGAGCCCACCGCTCAGGATCACGCCGACCGGGAGCGCTGGCGCTAGGCGGCGCGTCTCGCAGCCACTCCAAAGCTCGTCATGGCCGGGCTTGACCCGGAATCCATTCCAGGGCGTCGGCCGTCTCGCACCCTTACCTCCCGCCGTCGCTGCCGCGACGGGGGAGGTGAAGAACAACTTTGACTCCGCGCGGGAGGGTATGTTTCCGTTATGTTCTGATGACGTCCCTGCAGGACATGACCGAGCGCCACAGCCGCCTGCTGGCCGACCTGGCCGAGCGTGGGCATGCGCTGGCCTGCGCCCTGCAGGAGGACGCCCTGGCCTCGGAGGACAAGGCCGAGCGCGTGGCGCTCGCGGGCGGCTTCCACCAGGTCGCCCGCACCGTGCGCCAGTCCATCGCCCTGGAGGCCAAGCTCCGCCGCGAGCTGGAGCGCGACGAGCGCGAGGTCGCCCACCGCGCCCGCATCAAGGAGATCCTGCACCCGAACGGGACGGAGCCTCCGCCACTCAAGCGGCTGTTCCCGAGGGACATCCCCGCCGCCAACCAGCGCGCCGACGACATCCGAACCGGCGTGCAGCGCCTGATCTGGTCCGAAGGCTTCGAGCACAGCGACTACGACGACGAACGCGAGCTCGAAGGCCACTTCTTCCGCTGCCTCGAGGACTTCCTGGCCGAGGACCGCCTCAAGGACGACTTCACCACCCGAGACCTCGACGACCAGATCGCCGAACTCGCCACCGCCTTCGGCCTCAACGCCTCCAACATCCCCCGCTGGCGAGACCTCCCAGACCCCGACCCAGACACCGTCGAAGCCTTCCTCGCCGACGACTCCGACGACGGCGAACATCCCAAGTGGCGTAGCTCCGGCTGAGCCAACGCCCGTGCGCCCGCCATGCCGCTCCGCCGCCCGAAATGGGGAGCGAGAACTATCGATCGCAGTTCAAAGAACGCGTTCTTTGAACATCGGAGTCCAAATTGCGCCTCTTGCCCGAATTCGGGCAAGCGCGTTGTCTAGGCTGTATGGCGACGCCAGAAGACCCCTCGATGTCGGACGCAGGCGACCTGGACGATCTCGTGGCCCACGTGGCCCGGTCCAGCGACCTCGGGCCGTCGCAAGCGAGGCGGATCGTCGATGACGTGCTCACCTACCTGGGCGAAAGCCCGGAAGACTTCGTTCGCCGCCGGCACGCGGCGCTCCTCAAGCTGGGCCGCCGCAACGACGAGATCTACGGCCGGATCGCCGAGGAGCTGGCGCAGCGCCGCTTCCCGGCGCCCGCCTACAGCCTGCGCCAGATCCGCCGGATCATCTACGGCTGAGGCCTGCGTCTGATGTGCGGGATCATCGGCTACATCGGGCCGCGCCAGGCCCTGCCGCTGCTCGTCGAGGGCCTGCGGCGGGTGGAATACCGCGGCTACGACAGCGCGGGCGTCGCCGTGGCCGACAAGGGCCGGCTGACCGTCCACAAGCGCCGGGGCAAGGTGCGCGAGCTGGAGGGCGTGCTGCCCGCCGAGCTGCCGGGCGGCCTGGGCATCGCCCACACCCGCTGGGCTACCCACGGCGCGCCCAGCGACCTGAACGCTCACCCGCATACCGACGCGAGCGGCCGCATCGCCCTGGTCCACAACGGCATCATCGAGAACGCCGCCGAGCTCAAGGCGCGCCTGCTGGCGGACGGCGTCGCCTTCCAGTCCGAGACCGACACCGAGGTCCTGGCCCATCTGATCGGCCTGCGCCCCGAGGCCAGCCTCGTCGAGGCCGTCCGCGCCGCCCTGCGCCAGGTGAAGGGCGCCTACGGCATCGCCGTGATCGACGCCGCCCGGCCAGAGGCCATCGTCGCGGCGCGCAACGGCGGGCCCGTCGTCGTGGGCGTCGGCGACGGCGAGATGTTCGTGGCGTCGGACGCCGCGGCGCTGATGGGCCACGCCCGCTCGGTCGCCCACCTGGACGACGGCGAGATCGCCGAGGTCCGCGCCGACGGCTTCACGGTGCTGACCCTGGACGGCGGCCTGGCCACCAAGGCGACCCTGGAGCTCTCGGGCGACGCCCAGGGGTTCGACAAGGGCGACTACGCCCACTTCATGCGCAAGGAGATCGGCGAGCAGCCCGAGGCCGTGCGGCGCACCTTGCTGGGCCGCCTCGACCGCCGCTTCTCCACGGCCCACCTGGGCGGCATCGAGATGACCGCCCGCGAGATGCTGGATGTGCGGCGGGTGAAGGTGCTGGGGTGCGGCTCGGCCTCGTTCGCCGCCGCCCTGGGCGCCCACATGATCGAGCAGCTGGCCCGAATCCCGGCCAGCGCCGAGCCCGCTTCCGAGTTCCGCTACCGCAACCCCGTGATCGAGCAGGACACGCTCTATGTCGCGGTCAGCCAGTCCGGCGAGACCTTCGACACCCTGGCCGCTATCCAGGAGGTGAAGCGCAAGGGTGGCCGGGTGCTGGGGGTGATCAACAGCGTGGGCTCCACCATCGCCCGCGAGTGCGGCCGCGGCGTCTACCTGCACGCCGGGCCCGAGGTGGCGGTGGTCTCCACCAAGACCTGGACGTCGACGGCCGTCGCCTTCGCTCTGCTGGCGCTGCAGTTCGGCCGGGTGCGCGACATGTCGGCGGGCCAGGGGGCGCGGCTGCTGGCGGCGCTGGACGCCGTGCCGGACCAGATCGCCGGGATCGTGGCCCGCGAGGCCGAGCTCGCGCCCCTGGCCGCGCGGCTGGCCAGCGCCGACCACGCCTACTTCCTGGGCCGCGCCGCGGGCTACGCCGTCGCCCAGGAAGGCGCGCTGAAGCTCAAGGAGATCAGCTATCTCCACGCCGAGGCCTATGCCGCGTCCGAGCTGAAGCACGGGCCGCTGGCGCTGATCTCGGCCGAGACCCCGACGGTCATGGTGCTGCCGGACGACGACCTGCTGGCCAAGAACCTCTCGACCATCGCCGAGGTGCGCACCCGCGGTGGCCCGGTGCTGGCCGTCACCCATCCGGGTGTCGTGGCCGAGGGCCTCGAGGCCAGCTTCGCCGTCCCGCGCTCCGAGCCCGAGCTGGATGCGATCCTGCTGAATATCCCCCTGCAGCTCCTGGCCTACCAGGTCGCCCAGGGCCTGGGCCGCGACATTGACCAGCCGCGCAACCTCGCGAAGTCGGTGACGGTGGAGTGAGGCTCGTCTCCCCCACTTCGTAGGCGGGGAGAGGAGCGCTATATGCTGGAGCCGAAGGAGCTCCCATGAACGCTTTGACGCCCGGCGGCCGGATCGACACCTCGCAGCAGCTCAAGCCCGTGAAGATCGCGGTGCTGACCATCTCCGACACCCGCGACGAGGAGAGCGACACCTCCGGCCACCTGCTGGCCAAGCGGGTCACGGACGCCGGCCACGAGCTGGTGGACAAGGCGATCGTGCCCGACAGCATCGTGGCCATCCGCGAGAAGATCGAGGCCTGGGCCGCCACCGGCTTCGTCGAGGCCATCGTCACCACCGGCGGCACCGGCATCACCGGCCGCGACGTCACGCCCGAGGCCGTGCGGCCGCTGTTCGACAAGGAGCTCGACGGCTTCTCGGTGGTCTTCCACATGGTCAGCTACGCCTCGGTGGGCCTCTCGACCCTGCAGTCGCGCGCGCTGGCGGGCATCGTGAAGGGCGTCTTCGTCTTTTGCCTGCCGGGGTCGAACGGCGCGGTGAAGGACGGCTGGGACAAGGTGATCTCGGCCCAGCTCGACAGCCGCCACGGCCCCTGCAACATGGTCGAGCTCATGCCCCGGCTGATGGAGGCGTGAGCAAGCTCACCCACATCGACGAGGCAGGCCGCGCCCGCATGGTCGACGTCTCGGACAAGCCCGTGACCAGCCGCGAGGCGGTGGCGCAGGGCTTAGTGCGGATGAGCCCGGCGACCCTGGCCCTGGCGCTCTCGGGCGAAGGCAAGAAGGGCGATGTCCGCGCCGTGGCCGAGATCGCCGGCGTCATGGCGGCCAAGCAGACGTCCAATCTCATCCCGATGTGCCACCCCCTGCCGATCACCAAGGCGGAGGTGAAGGTCGAGCCGGGCGAGGGCGGGCTCTCGGTCACAGCCCGCGTGAAGACCACGGGCCAGACCGGCGTGGAGATGGAGGCTCTGACCGCCGTCTCGGTCACCTGCCTGACCCTCTACGACATGCTGAAGGCCGCCGAGAAGGGCATGGTCATCGAGGCCGTGCGCCTGGTCTCCAAGACCGGCGGCAAGAGCGGAGACTGGTCCGCGCCCTAGTGCCCGGCGTGCCCCGGGTGGCCCTTGGCGCCCCGGTGATACTGGCACGAGACCCTGGGATTGAACGGCGTGAAGACCCCGTTCGGGTTGTCGCGATAAATCCAGACGTGGCGGTCGTAGTGCGGGGCGAACATGTGCGCCTCGTCGATCGACGTCGCCGGATCGTCGGCCATGGCGTCCCAGGCCAAGCCGTGGAACGTCGGCGGGCCCTTGGCGCCCGTGGCGTGCCACGAGGCCTGGAAGACCAGGTTCTCCACCGCCACCAGGGCCATCGAGCCGTCGGCCTGCGGCTCGTAGATCAGGATCGCGGGCTTGCGGAAGTCGGTGTGGGTCCCGTTGCCGTGCACGCGCGGGTTCGGCGGCTCGGTGACGCCCACCAGGTCGGGGCGGAAGTAGTGCACGCCCATGGCCCCCAGCACGGCGGGCTTGCCCATCATCTCGGCGCTGTCGCACAGGTCGAACGGGTCGCGGATGTAGCCCTCGGCGAGGGCGACCTTCACGTCCTGGAAGCGCTCGGTGAGCTTCCTCACCTCGGCCAGGGTCGGTTCGCCCGGCGCGGGGTCGGCAAGCGCGCTCGTGGCGCAGGCGGCAAGGATCAGGCCCAGAAGGGCCGTGGCGCGGGTCATGGACTCCCCCATGTCGATTGGACGGGTACGGCTCGTCGGCGAGCCAGGGGGAGTTAGCGTCGGGCTCAGGCCACGCTCAATCGGCGCTCCTGCACAGCGGCTCTGCAGCTAAGCCGCACGCCCTCCAGTCCGTTCAGAGGTATCGCGGGCGCGCGGGCGCGCTTAGGCCGCGGCCCAGCTCAGGGCGTCGGGGTCGTCGATCGCCATCTCGTCCCAGTCGAGGTCCGGCGGCGGGCTCATGGCGGCGGCGACCACGGCGCTCATCTCGGCGGCCGAGGTGACGCCCACCAGGACGTGGGAGGCTTCGGGGCGCGTCAGGGCGAAGCCCAGGGCGGCCTGCAGCGGGTCGGACTTGCCCTCGGCGATCAGCCGGCGGGCGCGCGAGATGCGGCCGGCGGCGGCCTTCAGATGGCTGGGGGCGCGGTCGGGCGGCAGGAACAGCACGCCGTTCAGGAAGATCGAGCGCAGGTGCACCTCGATGCCCATCTCGGTGATGGTGGCCAGCGAGCCGTCCAGCAGCAGGCGCTGGTCGAGCAGCGAGGCCGGCGCCTGGACTAGGTCGGGCTTGAAACGCCGCGCCACGCCCACTGGATCGTCCGAGGCGTAGACCGGCACGCCGATGCGCTTGCAGAGGCCCTGGTCCTTCAGCTCCCTGAGCTTGTCCCAGAGCTGCGGGCCCAGCGGCGAGAAGAGGTCGGTGGCCGAGGGGGCCACGATGGCGTCCACGCGCTCGACGCCGAGGCGCAGCATCTGGGCGCGCAGCTCGGCCTCGACGACCTCGGGCCCGCGGTCGGGGCGCACGGCGGTCAGCGTCATGCGGAAGGGGTTGGGCTGGGGCAGGGCGCCGCGCAGCAGCCCGTCCGAGGCGACCGTGCCCCGGGCGACTTCCAGCACCGACAGGCCCGAGCGGCCCGCGATCGACAGGATATCGCGCGCCTCAGCGTCCCGCGGCTTGCCCCGCGGTCCGGGCGGCTGATCGAGACCGAACTGGCTGGTCCCGAGGCCGAGCTTGCTGAGGGATGAGGTCATGCGCCCTGAAAAGCTTGGTCTATTCCGTTCCAATGGCCATTTTGCCGCAGGAAAGGCTAAGAAGCCGTATCCCTGCGAAGGTTAAGGCGTGATTGACCCTCTTCCCGAGTGGCCGATGTTCGGCGTCGCCGAGGACGTTCGCCCCGCGATGCGGCAGGCCTTGGCCGCGCGGCAGGCGTTCGTGCTGGCGACCCTGGTCTCGGTGGAGGGCGGCGGGCCTCGTCCCGAAGGGACGCAGATGGTTTTCGCCCCCGGAATCCTGGCCGGCTACTTCTCGGGCGGGTGCGTCGAGGGCGACGTCGCGGGCCATGCCTGGGCCTGCCTGGATGATTCAAAACCGCGCACCCTGGTCTATGGCGAAGGAAGCCCCTGGCCGGACATCCGGCTGCTGTGCGGGGCCCGGATCGAGATCGTGCTGGAACGAATCGAGCCGGGTGATTCGGCCCTGGCCGAGCTGCTGTCGGCCGAAGCCGAACGGCGGCCGGTGAGCTACGTCAGCGACGGGACCGCCCGCGTCTGCGCTGCCGAGGTCTCGCCCTGGCCCGAGGCGGTGGTGGAGAAGCGCTACGAGCCCACGCCCCGCCTGGTGGTGGTCGGCGGCGATCCCACCGCGCTCGCCATTGCCGAGCTGGGCGTCAAGTCGGGCTTCGAGACCACGCTGGTGCGGCCGAAGGGCCCTGCCACCCCGCCGCCCATCGCCGGCGTCGCCTACCGTCGCGACGAACCGGGCGAGGCGCTGGCGACCATCGGCCTCGATCCCTGGACCAGCGTCGCGGTGGCGACCCACGACCTGGAGACCGACCGGGCGGCGCTGAAGGCCGCGCTGCCGTCCCACGCGGGTTATGTCGGCCTGCTGGGCGCGCGGCGCCGGCTGGCGGGCCGCCTGCAGGAGCTGCAGATCGAGGGGATGGCCGAGAGCGCGCTGGCCCGCCTGCATGCGCCCATCGGCCTCGACATCGGCGGCAAGGCTCCGTTCGAGGTGGCAGTTTCGGTGATCGGCGAGATCACCGCGCTGCGCTATGCGCGCGAGAGCGGCAGCACCTCGACGACCTCGCCCGTATCCGCGGCGGGCGCCCCGGCCGGCCGCTTGAGCAGTGCGTCTGCCGCCGAGAAGACGCTGACCAGCGAAGAGTCCTGATCGCGGAAGGGCTGGGCGGTTACCGTCCCGCCCTCGAAGCCGAGTTTCGCCCGCATCCAGTGCTCGCGCGGCCCGTTGGCCGGCAGCGGCTGCGCCAGCTTCGCACCCATCATCGCGACGGTGGGGTCGGCGCCTGCGTAGGCGGCGAGGATCGGGTTGAGGAACAGCTCGCCGCAGACCATGGCCGAGGCCGGGTTGCCCGGCAGGCCCAGCAGGCGCCGCCCGTCCGCCAGCACGCCGAAGAAGGTGGGCTTGCCCGGCCGCACCGCGACGCTGGCGACCTTCATCTCCAGGCCCAGCGCCTCGGCCGCGGTCCGCACCAGGTCGTGGTCGCCCACCGAAGCGCCGCCGATGGTCACCACCAGGTCGCCCTCGGCCTGGCGCAGGGCCTCGATGGTGGCGTCCAGCTCGTCCTTCACCGGCCGGGCGCGACGGACGTCGCCGCCCCACGCCGTGATCAGCGCCGCCAGCGCCCGCGATCCGGAGTCGTAGATCTGGAAAGGACCGGGAGCGGCCGGCGCCTCGACGATCTCCTCGCCGGTGGAGAACAGCGCCACCTCCGGCCGGCGCGTGACCGACAGCTCGGCCCGGCCCGCGGCGGCGGCCAGCGACAACCGCCAGGGATCGATCCGCTGGCCGCGCGACAGCAGCGCCGCGCCCGCCTGGAAGTCGCCGCCGGCCGGCCGGACGTAGTGCCTCGCCTCGACCGCCGGCACGGTGACCGTGTCGCCCGCGCGGCTGGCGTCCTCCTGGATGACGATGGCGTCGGCGCCTTCGGGCAGGGCCGCGCCGGTGAAGATGCGCACCGTCTCGCCAGCCTGCATCACGCCCTCGAAGCCGCGGCCCGCCGCGCTCTCGCCCGCGATCCGCAGCGCCCCCGGCGTGTCGGCGGCGCGCACCGCCCAGCCGTCCATGGCCGAGGCCGCGAAGGGCGGCTGGTCGCGCACGGCAGCCACGTCCTGCGCCAGCACGCGGCCGATGGAGTCCTGGATCGCCACGCTCTCAGGCGGCAGCATCGGCGCCTCGGCCAGCATGCGCGCCCGGGCGTCGTCGACAGTCAGCAGCTTCATCAGACGGGCTTGTCGATGGCGGGTTGCGGCGGGGTGAACCAGGCCGCGCCATCCTCGGTGACGTGGAAATGATCCTCCAGCCGCACGCCGAACTGGGCCGGCACCACGATCATCGGCTCGTTGGAGAAGCACATGCCGGGTTGGAGCGGGGTCTTGTCGCCGCGCACCAGATAGGGCGCCTCGTGGATCGACAGGCCGATGCCGTGGCCCGTTCTGTGCGGCAGGCCCGGAAGATCATAGTCCGGGCTGAAGCCCTCCGAGGCCAGCACGCCCCGCGCCACGGCGTCGATCTCTTCGCAGGGCACGCCGGGTTTCACGGCGGCGAAGGCGGCGGCCTGGGCCCGCTTCTCCACCTCCCAGACGCGGAGCTGGTCCTGTGTCGCCTGGCCGTAGGCGTAAGTGCGGGTGATGTCGGAGTTGTAGCCCTGCACCCGGCAACCGGTGTCGATCAGCACCAGGTCATCGGGTTGCAGTCGCTGTTCGCCCGGCAGGCCATGCGGATAGGCGGAGGCCTCGCCGAACTGCACCGCGCAGAACGAGGAGCCGTCGTCGGCGCCGAGCTTGCGGTGCGCCTGGTCGATGAAGCGCCGCACCTCGCCGGTGGTGATCCCGTCGCGCAGGATGCGCGCGGCGCGGCGGTGGACGTCCAGCGTCATGGCCTTGGCCTGGTACATCAGGGCCAACTCGGCCGGCGACTTGATCGCGCGGCACCCGTCCACGACCGGCGCGGCGTTGATCATCGTCACATCGGGCGCGGCCTGACGCAGGCCGTCGAACATGAAGAATGCCAGCGCCGGGTCGATGGCGAGGGACTGGGCGCCCCAGTCGGCGAGCACCTGAGCGGTCAGGGCGTAGGGGCTCTCGTGCTCTTCCCACAGCCGCAGCGGCGCCTCGATCCCCAGCGAGGCGCGCAGCGAGCCCTCCTCGAACCGCGGGCAGATCATCACCGGCTCGCCGGCCTTTGGCAGCACCATGGCCACCAGCCGCTCGGTGGCGCCCCAGGCCACGCCCGCGAAGTACAGCAGCGACGCGCCCGCCCCGATGATCAGGGCGTCGGTGGTCATCAGCGACTGCGCCTTGGCCAGCCGCATCAGCCGCTCGTCACGGGTGATCACCGGCGCCGGGTTCGGCCAGGGCGCGAGCTCGGCCAGCTCCTTCTCCGCCGTCGATCCGCCGATGTGGGTCATGGGGGTGGCTCCTTCAGAGTGGAGAGGTATGGCGCGGTCCTCGCCCGACCGCCACCCCACACCATCCCAGCGCCCCCTCCGTCAGCTTCGCTGCCACCTCCCCTGCGAGGCGGGGGCGGGGCCAGGGAGCTGGTGGAGTGGGCGCTGCCGCCGGCAAGGTCTTCGCCAAGCGCCGCGACGCGGCTAAGTAGGTTCCATGGCAGGCAGTCAGGATTTCGCGGCGGATCCCCGGAACGCCGACCTCAAGGTCTATGTGAGCGGCGAACTCGTGCCGAAGGACCAGGCCAAGGTGTCGGTGTTCGATGCAGGCTTCGTCCTCGGCGACGGCGTTTGGGAGGGCTTGCGGCTGCACAAGGGCCGGCTGTTGTTCCTCGAGGCGCACCTCGAGCGGCTCTACAAGGGCCTGAAGGACATCGCGCTCGACATCGGCCTGACCCAGATTGAGCTCACCGCCGAAATTGGGCGCACGCTCGCCGCCAACGGCATGGAGCACGGCGCCCACCTGCGCCTCATGGTGACGCGCGGCGAGAAGAAGGCGGTGAACCAGGACCCGCGCAACTGGCTGGGCAAGCCCACCATCGTCATTACCGCCGAGTACAAGGAGCCCAGCCCCGAGATCCTGACCAAGGGCCTGGCGCTGGCCACTTCGTCGATCCTCTGCACGCCGGCCGAGATGTTCGACATGCGGCTGAATTCGCACAGCCGCCTGGCCCTGATCCGCGCCCTCTTGGACGCGATCGAGAAGGGCGGCGACGAAGCCTTGATGCTGGACCCCAACGGCTACGTCTCCAGCTGCAACGCCACCAACTTCTTCTGGGTGAAGGACGGCCGGGTGATGACCTCCACCGGCGACTACTGCTTCAACGGCGTCACCCGGGCCAACGTCATCGCGCTTTGCCGCCGGCACGGGATCCCGATCACGCTGGGCGACTTCGACCTGGGCGACGTGGCCGAGGCGGACGAGGCCTTCGTCACCGGCACCTTCGGCGGCCTGACGCCGGTGCGCTCGATCGACGGCCACGCCCTGCCCGAGGCGCTGCCCGGCCCGATGACGGGCCAACTCCGCGCGCACTACGAGGCGCTGAAGGACGAGGACGCGGGCGCATGAACCAGGTTCGGATCGCCATGTGGTCTGGGCCGAGGAACATCTCCACGGCCATGATGCGCAGCTTCGAGAACCGCGCCGACTGCCAGGTGGTCGACGAGCCGTTCTACGCCGCCTACCTCGCCGAGACGGGCTTGGACCATCCGATGCGCGACGAGGTGCTGGCGTCGCAGCCGTTGGGCTGGAGCGACGTCGTGACGGCGCTGGACGCATTACCGGGCCCGGTCGTCTACGAGAAGCACATGGCCCACCACATGCTGCCAGGCATGGGGCTGGACTGGGCCGCCGGCCGCGCCAACGCCTTCCTGATCCGCGACCCCGCCGAGGTGCTGGCCTCCTACACCGTCAAGCGCGCCGAGGTGACGCTGGAGGACATCGGCGCCGTCCAGCAGCGCGAGCTGTTCGACCGCGAGGCCGACCGCCTGGGCCGCGCGCCGCCGGTGGTCCGCGGCGCCGACGTGCTGGCCGACCCGCGCGGCATGCTCTCGGCGCTCTGTGCTGCGCTGGGCATCCCGTTCGACGAGGCGATGCTGAGCTGGCCCGCGGGCCGCCGCGCCTCGGACGGCGTCTGGGCGCCGGCCTGGTACGACGCCGTCGAGCGCTCCACCGGCTTCGAGCCGCTGCGCGAGAAGGCGCCGCCGGTGCTTTCTGACGCGCTTCGCCGCATCGCCGACCAGGCGCGGCCCCACTACGAGGCGCTGCTCAAGCACGGCCTTTCACCCGCCTGAACTTTGGGTATGGTCGCGCCCCATGCGCACCGTGATCCCCGCCCTCGCCGTCCTCCTCGCCGCCACATCCGTTCAGGCCCAGCCGCTGGGCGGCGAGCAGCCGTTGCTCAAGGAGGTGGCCGCCGGCGTCTCGGCCGCCCGCCAGAAGGCGACCATCGAGAAGCTGGTCTCGTTCGGCACCCGCCACACGGGCTCGGACACGAAGTCGGACAAGCGCGGCATCGGCGCCGCCCGGCGCTGGATCGCCTCGGAGTTCGAGGCCGCGTCCAAGGATTGCGGCGGCCGCCTGAAGGTCGCGACGCCCTCCAAGGTGATGACCGCCGAGCGGCTGGCCGGGCCGACCGAGGTGATGGACATCCTGGGCGTTCTGCCGGGGACCAAGGACCCCAACCGCGTCATCGTGATCTCAGGCCACTACGACAGCCGGGTCACCGACGCGAAGAACTTCACCTCCGACGCGCCGGGCGCCAACGACGACGGCTCGGGGACGGCGGCGGTGATGGAGGCGGCCCGGGTGCTCTGCAAGCACGAGTTCCCCGCCACGCTGGTCTTCGCGGCCCTGGCCGGCGAGGAGGAAGGCCTGCTGGGCGGCCGGGTGCTGGCGGAATACGCCGTGGCGCAGGGCTGGGACGTGGAGGCCAACCTCAACAACGACATCGTGGGCAATACCGAGGGCATCGGCGGCGTGCGCGACAACACCCACGTCCGCGTCTTCTCGGAGGGCACCCGCTCCACCGAGACGGCCGAGGAGGCCAACCGGCGGCGCTACAACGGCGGCGAGGTGGACAGCCCCTCGCGCAACCTGGCCCGCTTCATGGACGGCCTCGCCGACCGCTATCTGACGAACCTGGACGTGGTGATGGTCTACCGCACCGACCGTTTCGGCCGTGGCGGCGACCAGACCGAGATGCTGCGCGCCGGCTTCCCGGCGGTGCGGGTCACCGAGGCGGTCGAGAACTACACCCGCCAGCACCAGGACCTGCGCACCGAGAACGGGATCCGGTACGGCGACACGGTCGACGGTGTCGACTTCGCCTACCTGGCCCAGGTGACCCGGCTCAACGTCGTGACCATGGCGGCCCTGGCCTCGGCGCCGAAGCCGCCCACGGGCGTGGAAATCTCGGGCGCCGTCAGCGCCGACACGACGGTGAAGTGGAAGCCGGCGGCGGACGCCGCGGCCTACAAGGTCTGGTGGCGCGCCACGACCGAGCCGCAGTGGCGCTATTCGCGCACGGCCGACACCAGCGGCCAGGCCAAGCTCTCAGGCGTCAACATCGACGACTGGTTCTTCGGCGTCAGCGCCATCGGCGCCGACGGCTACGAGAGCCCGGTGGTGTTCCCCGGCGCGGCCGGCACGTTCGAGCGCGGCGGGGTCAGCAAATAAGTTCCTCGTCCGCAGGGCGAGGTAAGAAAGCACCGGGTCGCGGGCGACCCGGTGGGCGGTGGGGGGCTTCCTCCACATTCTGAGCCGATGCCCCCTAACCGGCTTCGCCGGAGCTCCCCGAGCGGGGAAGCAATTCTACCCCAGCCCGGCCTTGTAGAGCTTTCCGAGCTCGGCCCATGCCTTCTCGGCCGAGGCCTCGTCGTAGACCTGGCTGCCCTTCACGCACCAGCCGTGGTTGGCCGGGTAGACCTCGACGACGGCGGTCTTCTTTGCCTCGGCGAAGGCCTTCTTCAGGATATCCTTCGAGTCCGGCTGCTTCTCGTCGTCGTTCTTGGCCACGGCCACCAGGTAGGCGGCGTTGGTCTTCGGGATCAGCAGGTGGGGGCTGTCGGGATTGGCCGTGGTCAGCCCGCCGCCGTGGAACGAGCCCACCGCGCCGATCCGGCCCGAGACGGCCGCGGCGGTACGGAACGACAGCGGCCCGCCCATGCAGTAGCCCTGCACGCCGGCCTTCTTCTTCTTGTTGGTCTGCGGCTGGGCGTCGAGGAAGGCCAGGTAGGCCTTGGCGTCGCTGTCCACGCCGTCGTTGGTCATCGCCTGGCGGTAGCCCATGACGCGGGCCCGGTCCTCGGGCTTGTTGAAGTCGAACCCGGGCGTCGCGACCTGGCCCTTGATCGAGCGGTAGAAGGGGTTCGGTACGAGCACGACATAGCCCTGCGCCGCCAGGCGGCGGCCCATGTCGCGGAACGCAGGACGCAGGCCCGCGATGTCGGTCCAGATCAGGACGGCCGGCCAGGTCCCCTTGCCCGACGGATAGAACAGCGCCGCGTCGGCCACGCCGTCAGGGGTCTTCACCTCGACGTCCTTCTCCGTCACCTCGCCGGCCGCCTGGGCCGCGCCGGCGATCCCGCCCGCTGCGGCCACGGACATCAGGCCGAACGTGCGGCGCGAAACGGTGGGGTCGTAGACGAGCCCGACGTGGATATCGTCGTCACACATGGTGGAGCCTCCCGCTCTTCCTGCTTCTGGGCGCGTAAGCGTCGGGGCGAATGTTGCGGGGTTATTTCCTCGCGCGCTAGAGCGGGGCATGCCCGACGCCCAAGCCCTCCGCGCCGAACGCCTCGGCCCCTATTTCGAAGCCCAGCTCCGCTTCGCCGGGCGGATGGCCGAGCTGACCGGAGCCTCGCTGGGCGCGATGACGCTCCGCCACACAAACCTGCACCGGCGGCTGGGATTCGGGGTGAACCTGCCCGGGCAGGACGGGGCGCCGGGCTGGAAGGCTTACGCCGCAGAGCTGGATGCGGCGGACGACCTCGCGGCCCGGGTGGCGCTGTCGCAGGCTGCCTGCGCCGCCAATCCGCCGGAGAAGATCCCGCTGGTCGGTCAGGCCGGGTTCGGCTGCTTCGCCTGCGATCCGCCCGACGACCAGGGCATCGTGCGAATCCATTTCTTCAACGCCGACACCGACGCCGCCGGTGGTCCGCTGGCCTCGGCCAAGATCGCCCGGCGGCGGGCCGAGCTGGCGGCGCTCACCCGCCATGTGCTGGAGGTCCACCCGCGAGCCACGGTCATCCGCGGCAAGTCGTGGCTCTACAACGTCGAGGCCTATCGCCGCCTGTTCCCGGCCGACTACGCCGCCTCCCGGACGGTGTGGACCGGTTCGCTGCACCTGACGGGCACGTCCAGCTGGGGCCAGATCATCGACAGCCTGGAACGGGTGCGGCCCGAGATGCGCGACGCGCTGCTCGCCAACCTGCAGACGCTTGACCCCGAACGGCCGTGGCTGGCCTTCCCGCTGCGGGTGCTGGCGACCGAGGCTCCGGTCGAGAGCTTCGCCGCCGAGTACGGGATCTAGGCGGCAGTCTCGGGCGCGGCGGCCGGTTCGCGGCGGCGCTGGCGGCGATCCTGGCTGCGGATCTCGGCGAAGCTGGCGTGCGGCTGGGTCCGGGCCAGTTCGCGCAGCCGGCCGATGGCGACGGGGGCGTAGGCGGCGGCGACGCCGGCCAGGTCGCCGAAGAAGTCGTGGAACGACATCTCGCGCCCGATCGCCGCCTGGACGAACTCGCTGATCCCGCCCAACGCCACGAACGCCAGCGCGATCTCCAGCGACCGCGAACGAGGCAGGGCTCCGGTGGCGACCAGGGTCAGGCTGTAGAACAGCATCCCGTGCGCCACGGTGTCGGGGAACGGCAGGTGCAGGTCGTCGTACTTGAACGGTCCCGTCAGGGCGACCACGGCCGCGAGACCGGCGACGATGGCCCCGGCGCGCAGGAACTGGATCAGCTTGTGGGGCGTGAGCCGCATGCCCCGAAGTTACGGCCTCCGGTTGAAGACCGGGTGAAGACGCATCCTCTACGGAGTCTGAACGGCCCTCGCCGCCAGCGTCCGGGTCACGCCCAGCGCGATCAAGGTCTGGCCGCCGAAGTAGAGGCCCCAGACGGCGAGGCCCATGGGGAAGATGTCCAGCGACGGGCGGCCCGTGCGCAGGAAGATCAACAGGTCCGACACCGCGAACATCAGGGCGCCGGCGAAGACCAGGGCGCGCGGGAAGCGGCTGACGAAGGCGCAAGCGGTCATGGCGGCCAGGCCCGAGGCATAAAGCGCGATGCCCGGCGCGCCGGCGCGATCCGGCGGCAGCAGGTAGGCCACGCCCGTGATCGTCACGAACAGCAGCCCTGCGACCGCCCAGTGGCGGGCCGCGGTGTCCGGGCGGCGGTTGCGCAGATAGAGCCCGATCGCTGTCAGGTGGCCGGCCAGGAAAGCCAGCGCGCCGGCGATCAGGCCGTGGGTCTCGAGCAGCACGTCGCCCAGGGCGCCGAACGCCATCACCGCGGCCAGCAGCCAGCCGTCCAGGCTCTTCGCGTTCAGGGCCGCGTAGACCGCCAGCAGCCCGACGCCGGTTCCCTTCCAGGCGGTGCTGAGTCCCGGCGGGATGTCCAGGAACCAGCCGGCGACATAAGAGATCCCGCCGAACAGGGCGGCCCAGAGGACGAGACGGCTCAAGCTTCGAAGCCCTTCAGTTCGCACCAGGCGTGCACCGGATCGCGGGTCGAGCGCCAGCCGTTGATGGGGTGGTCGGGGTCGCGGTAGCCCAGCGCCATGCCCGAGAAGACCATGTGGTCGTCGGGCAGGCCCACGGCCATGGCGACGCTCTGCGGATAGCGCGCCCAGAACTCCTGCGGGCAGGTGTCGAGCCCGGCTTCGACGGCCAGCAGCATCACGTTCTGCATGTACATGCCGAGGTCGGCCCACTGGGGCGGGCCCAGCTTGCGGTCCAGGCAGAAGAATAGGCCCACGGGCGCGCCGAAGAACTCGCCGTTGCGGGCGAACCAGCGCAGGCGCGCGGCCTTGTCCTCGCGCGGTACGTCGACCGAGGCGTAGAGCTGCTCGCCATTCTCGAAGCGCCGTGTGCGGAACGGGTCCCAGAGGTTCGGCGGGTAGACGTCGTACTCCATCGGCTCGCCCATCGGGTTCTTGGCCACCTCGCGCTTGAAGGCGGCGAGCGGCTCGCCGGCCAGGGCATAGACCCGCCAGGGCTGGAGATTCCCACCGGACGGCGCGCGGGCCGCCTTCTCGATGATGTCGGCCACGACCGCGCGGGGCGGGACCTGGTCGGTGAAGGCGCGGATCGAGATTCGGTGGGCGATGGCGTCCGAGACGTTCATGGCTGTTCCATTGACCTGGGGCTCACGAATCGGCCCTAGCATCGGTCCGTTAGGTGAAGGCAAGCGCGCGTGGCGAAACGAGGCAAGGGCGGCGGGTTCTGGGGCGTGGTCAAGGCCGTGATCGTGGCCGGCCTGATGGTGTTCTTCATCGGCCCGGTGATCGTGGTGGCCGTCTACCGGTTCGTGCCGCCGCCGGTGACGTTCCTGATGGTCCAGCACCTGC
>Ga0209257_1000226_pt1 | contig 133836 bp, 119 predicted proteins | sample AraplaCvi_mCL_r2_FD_184277 | JGI IMG/M metagenome (GOLD analysis project Ga0209257, IMG submission 184277) | Arabidopsis root microbial communities from North Carolina, USA - plate scrape MF_Cvi_mCL_r2 (SPAdes) (version 2) | ecosystem: Host-associated > Plants > Roots > Endosphere | place... | reverse complement strand
TGATGTTCCTGCGCCCCGCGGTGATGCGCGACGGCGCTTCGTCCGAGGCCTTCGCCTACGACCGCTACGACGAGATCCGCGGCCAGCAGCTGCAGACGCAGCCGAACACCGACAACGTCATGCTGCGTGGGGTGAACGCCGCGCCGGTACTGCCCGACTCCGCACTGCAGCGCTCGAACAACCGCGGCAGCGGCAGCACCCGCATGGAGGGCACGCAGCCTATTTCGCCGCCGCCGGCCGATACGCGGAAGCTCGCTCTGCCTGCGGGAAGCTGAGGGACTGCTTGAGGTCGCTCGGGGTGCGATCCCGCCGACGGGGTACCTTGCTCCGCGAATGTCCCCCGGCCTTCGGCCTCCTCCTTTATTTCGCTGCGCAAGGCACCCCGCCGGCGTGATCGATCAGAGCCGTCGTTGATCGGCCGGCACTACGACAGCGTCCCTCGTGCACAGGACATCGGGTACTCCCCGCAGCGAAATAAAGGAGGAGGCCGCAGGCCGGGGGACATTCGCGGAGGGGAGTACCCGGTGGCCTGTGCACGCACCCCGAACAACAACGTGCCCAACAGAAACTGAGAAGATCCAGAACATGACCCCATCCCAGACCGCTCTCACCGACGCACTCGTGGCCGCGCGCCGCGGCAACCGCACCCTCGATGCCACGCTCTGGACCGACGCGCTCGAAACTGACGTCCAGGCCTATGAAGTGCAGGACGCCGTCGCGGCCGCGCTCGGCTGGTTCGACGCTCAGCCCGTGCCCGGCGTGTGGAAGTCGGGCGGCGGTTCGCGCAGCGCGACGCTCACACATGCGCCACTGCCTCCCGCCGGTGTGCGCCAGAGCCCGGCGAACTTCAGCGACCTCGTGTTCCACGCGCCCGGCATCGAGGCCGAGATCGCCTTGCGGCTCGGACAGGAGGTTACGCCGGCACAGGCCGCGCAGCTCGATCACGACAACACCGCATCGCTCATCGACGCCATGACCGTGTCGGTCGAAATCGTCGACTCTCGCTGGCAAGACCTCGCCGCCACACCCGCCCTGCTGCGCCTTGCCGATTCGCAGGTGCACGGTGCACTCGCGCTCGGCGAATGGACGCCCTACGCCGCCGTCGACTGGGCCTCGCAGCGCTGCGAAACGAAGGTCGGCAACGCAGAGACCGTGGTGCGCGAAGGCACACATCCGCTGGCCGACCCCGCATGGCTGCTGCCGATCTGGCTGCGCCACCTGACCCGCCACGGCCAGACCGTTCCCGCGGGCACGGTGGTCACCACCGGCTCGTGGGTCGGCATCGTGCCCTGCCGGCGCGGCGATCAGGTGACGGTGGAGTTTGCCGGCATAGGCGCCGTCCGCTTGATCGTGTAGCGCTCGCCGCCCACCCCCGAGCACGCCACCAGAAAGTCGAGCACCGCCCGAACCCGCGCGGGCAGCGTGCCGGCCTTGCCGATGTAGACCGCGTGGATCGGCTCCACCTCTCCCGGGTTGAACTCTTCGAGCAACGGCACGAGCCGACCGGCGTCGATGTCGTGCTGGATGTGATACAGCGACAGCCGCGCCACGCCAGCCCCCGCGATGGCCAGCCGGCGCAGCGTTTCGCCATCGCCCGCGCGCACCGGACCGGCCACGGGCAGCCACACCATGCGGCCGTCGACACGCAGCGGCCAGTCGGGCGAACTGCGCCGGTAGCTCCAGCCCAGTCGGTTGTGCGCCTCCAGCTCCTGCGGCGTGCGCGGCGTGCCGTACTTCGCGAGGTAGTCTGGCGCGGCGACGATGGACTGGCTGGTCCCACCGAGCCGACGCGCCACGAGATCGGACGACGGCAATTGGCCCCAGCGGATGGCGATGTCCGCGCGCTCATCCATCAAGTCGACGATGCGGTCGGTCAGCGCAATGTCGAGCGTGATCTGCGGATGCTGTTCGAGCAGGCGCGGCACCAATGGCACCAGCTTGTGGTGCCCGAACGAGACGCTGGCATTGATGCTCACGCGCCCGCGCGCCGCCGCACCGGCCGCCGCGCAGCGCTCGGCCTCGTCAATGTCGGCCAGCACGCGCAGGCTGCGTTCGTAGAACTCCGTGCCTTCGGGCGTGAGTTGCAGCTTGCGCGTGGAACGGTGCACGAGCTGGATGCCCAGGCGCAATTCAAGCCGCGCCACGAGCTTGCTCACGGCCGAAGGCGTCATGCTCAGCAGGCGCGCCGCCGCCGAGAACCCGCCGGACTCGACCACCTGCACGAAGGCTTCCATCTCGCCGGAACGGTTGACGTCGATACGCGGCATGGCCCCTCCGATCTATGAATTCAAGTCACAAGTATGTGTACCAGCGGCATTCTAGTCATCGGTGACTTTCGTCCGCACAGTACAGGGCATCATGCCAATCGCTCTAATCGCCCTCACCGCCGGTGCCTTCGGTATAGGCACCACCGAGTTCGTCATCATGGGCCTGCTGATGCAGGTCTCGACGGATCTTCACGTCTCCATCACGGCCGCCGGCCTGCTGATCTCGGGCTACGCGCTCGGGGTCGCGGTCGGCGCGCCGGTGCTCACCATCGCCACCCGCAAGCTGCCGCGCAAGACCGTGCTGCTCGCGCTCATGGGAATCTTCACGCTCGGCAATCTCGCCTGCGCCGTGGCGCCCAACTACGAGATGCTGATGGCCGCGCGCGTCATCACCTCGCTGGCGCACGGTACCTTCTTCGGCGTCGGCTCGGTGGTGGCCACTGGCCTGGTGGCGCCCGAACGGCGCGCCTCGGCCATCGCGATCATGTTCACCGGCCTGACCGCCGCCACGCTGCTGGGCGTGCCGGCCGGTGCGTGGCTGGGCCTGGAGTTCGGCTGGCGCTCGGCCTTCTGGGCTGTGACGCTGATCGGCGTGCTGGCCTTCACGGTACTTGCGGTGTTCGTGCCGCGCGTGAAGGGCAAGACCGGGTCCGCGCCGCTGCGTGAAGAACTGGCCGTGCTGGCGCGCCCGCAGGTGCTGCTCGGCCTGGCGATGACGGTGCTCGGCTTTGCCGGCGTGTTCGTGGTGTTCACCTACATCCAGCCCTTGCTCACGCAGATCACCGGCCTGTCGGAGTCGGCCGTGTCGCCGATCCTGCTTGTGTTTGGCGGCGGGCTGGCCGTCGGCAATATCCTGGGCGGCAAGCTGGCCGACCGCGCGCCGATGGCCGCCGTGCTCGGTACGCTGGCTGCGCTGGCCGTCGTGCTGGGTGCGATGCAGTTCACCATCGGCACGCCGTTCACGGCGGTGGTGTTCGTCGGCCTGCTCGGCGTGGCTTCGTTCGCCACCGTGGCGCCGATGCAGTTGCGGGTGCTGGAGAAGGCCTCGGGCGCGGGCCAGAACCTCGCGTCGAGCCTGAACATCGCTGCCTTCAACCTCGGCAACGCGCTCGGCGCCTGGGTCGGTGGCGTGGTCATCGACCATGGGCCGGGATTGCGCGCGCTGGGCTGGACGGCGGCGCTGCTCACGCTGGTGGGCCTGATGATCGCGCTGTGGAGCCGCTCGCTCGACCGGCGCGAACCGCGCAATGTGCTGGGGGACAGCGCTTCGGCGCGGGTTTGATTCACCGGCGGTCGCAGCCGCCGAATTCAGTGCTGCCGCGTGATCAGATCGCTGCGCGCGCCCTCAACAGGCATGAAGAACTCGAACCGGTCGCGCCCCGCCGCCTTGGCGTTGTAGAGCGCCGTATCGGCCCGCGCCAGCAACTCCTCTGCGGTGACGGAGGAATCGGCCGCACGGTGAAACGCGATGCCGACGCTGGTCGTCACCTTGATGCGCCGGCCGTCCACCGTGAAAGGCGGCGTGTGGATGCGCTCCACGATCTTTGCTGCAACAGTGGCCGCGGTGTCCGGTGCGGTCAGGCCTTCGAGCACGAGCACGAACTCGTCGCCCGCCAGCCGGGCCACCATGTCGGTGCCGCGCACGCAACCCAGAAGCCGCCGCGCATATTCGGTGAGCACCGCATCGCCCACCGCATGGCCCATCGTGTCGTTGATGGCCTTGAAATGGTCGATGTCGAGGAACATCAGCGCCATCGCATTGCCCGCGAGCCGCCCGCGCAGCACCGCCCCGGGCAGGTACTCGTTGAACGCCAGCCGGTTGGGCAGGCCGGTGAGCGTGTCGAGCCGCGCCAGCTCGATGAGCTTGTGCTCCACCACCTTCAGTGCCGTGATGTCGTGCGCCAGCGAGAAAATGCCGTGCGTCATGCCGTCTTCGCGTACATCGGGCACGTAGGTGACCTGCGTGATGCGATCGAAGCCCTGGCGCTGCATGCGGGCCTCGAACTCCGCCCGCTCCCCGCCCAGCGCCCGCGCGAGCATCGGCTGGCGCGACTCGTACACCTCGCGGCCCAGCACGTCCTGCACCTGGCGCCCCAGCACCTCGGCCGGGTCGAGCCCGAGCCATTCGCGGCTGGTGGCATTGGCGAAGGTGATTTTCTCGTCGCGGTCGATGTAGGTGATCAGCGCCGGCATGTTGTCGGTGATGGCGCGCAGGCGCAGTTCGCTCTCGGCCAGGCGCAGCTCCGCCTGCTTCAGCGCCGTGATGTTGAAGGACATGAGGTAGAAGCCGACGACCTCGCCGCGCAGGTTCTTGTCCGGCATCAGGTTGGCCTGGAAGTACCCCTCCCTGCCATGCATCGGAGCGCGAACCGGGAAACGCACCTTCTTGCCCGAGAACACCACGGGCAGGTAGGGCTTGAGCTGCGCATGCACCGCCTTGCCGAGAGCCGAGCGCAGGGTCGTGCCCTTCAGCGAAGCGCTCTGGTCCAGCCCCGCCGTCTGGCGTGCCCTGACGTTGGCGAACAGGCAGTTCTGCTCACGGTCGAAATAGCCGACCAGCGCCGGGATGTTGTCGGTCACGTCGCGCAGCCGCTTTTCCTGCTCGGTCAGGGCCCGACGGATGTTCACGTCCTCGGTGATGTCGAAGGTCATCGAGAACACGCCGCGGACCACGCCGTCGGCATCGATGTCGGGAATGTAGTGGGCCTTGAACGTGCGACCGCCAATGCCCAGCGCCGGGTCGCCGGACTTCTCGAGGATCACGGTCTCGCCGGCCAGCGCGCGCCGGAAGCTCGGCTCCACCAGCGCGAAATCCGCGGGGCCGCGCACTTCCGGCATCAGGCGGCCCACCAGCGTCTTGTCCTTGTGCAGGGCCCGCACGTGCGCATTGACGAAGGTGTAGCGCATCGACGCATCGACGTGCGACACCATCGCCGGGATGTTGTCGGCAATGATGCGTACCTGAGCCTCGCTGTGCGCAAGGCTGAGCTCGATGGCGCGCCGCTGCGCCATCAGTTCGTCGAAGGTGCGCGAGAGATCGCCGATCTCGTCGAAGGCGTAGGTGCGCGCCGCCGCGGTCCCGGTAGACGCCTCCTGGGTGGATTGCATGTGCTGGTGCAGTTCGGACAGCGGCTTCAGCTGCCGGCGCACCACTGCCAGGGCCAGCGCGCCCGCGGTCAGCGCCAGCGCCAGTGCCCCGAACCACGCACCGCGTTCGATGGCATTGATGCCCGCGAAGGCCTCGCTGCGCGGGTACATGGCACCGACGATCCAGTTCGCCTGCTCGGCGCGGTCGAAGGCATAGAGGCCGCGCACGCCGGCTTTGTTGACGCCCTCGCTCGAGCCCTGGAAGCCGGCCAGCGCGCGAAGGACCTCGGGGTCGCCGCCGCCGTTCGCCTGAATGTGGTTCAGGATGCGCGAGGTGTCCGGATGGTCGACCACGATGCCATCCGCGGTCGTCACGAACAGATAGCCGGTCTTGCCGAACTTGATGTCGGCGAGCGCACCCAGGATGTTGCGATCCTTCAGGTTGATGGCACCCGAGATCACGAACCTCACCTGTCCCGCGTTGTCGAGCACCGGCGCGGTGATGGCCACCTGTGCCAGCCCGTTGAGCCGGTTGCGGTACGGCTCGGATACGAGACCGGCCCGGGACGCAACCGTTCGCTGGAAATAGGGCCGATCCTTCACGTTCACGGTACCGATGCGGTTCGCACCGTTGAGGTTGGCCACGAGGTTGCCGTCCATGTCGAGGAAGGCGACGTTGTCGAAGGCCTGACGCAGCGAGGCGTGCCTTTCGAGGAAGGCCTGCAGCGGCACGGTGTCCTGGAAGTCCTGCGCTTCCACGCTATCGCCGAAGGTCTGCAGCAGGATCAGCCGGCTGCCGAATTTCTGGTCGATGGAGTCGGCGATGGCGGCCACGCGGGAGAGCTGCTCGGCCTCGATCGAGGCTCGCATGTTGCTCTTGACGAAGTGCAGAGCGAAGGTGGCAATCGCGAAGGTGGCCGTCAGGACCACCGCCATCACGCCGAGGCTCAGGCGTGTGTGCAAACCGAACCGGAATTTCGAGAAACCTGTTTGAGTCATTGAACTGTTCGGACCGGTACGTTGCCGGAGGGAATTTCCGGACAGTATCGGTGCGATCCACGCACCGGCAAAGGGCTTGGATGCAGGGCGCGGCGAACCGCTCCATGACTCGGGAAAAATGATCACCTTTGCCTTACTTTTGTTCGGACAAGGACCGGTCTGCCTGGCAAACATCTGTAGCCCCCGACCGCGCACGCGCACGCGGGGCGATCAGTGCATCGACGAGGCTGTCCGCGCGCTGCTCCGCGCGCCGCATCGAATCCGCAAGCTGCTCGCCGCCGAATTCGTCGGACTCCACCGCCGCCTCGAACACTTCGGTGATGCCGATATACCCGAGCGCCGAACGCACGCTGCTCTCAGTGTGGTTGAGGTGCGCGACGCGGCCGCCCGCGTCGTAGCCATGGTCGCCGCGCGCGCCCAGCAGCACCACGCGCTTGCCCGCGTCCGCCAGCAGTGGCCAGTACGGCACCGCGCCGCGCGAACGGTCGAAGCCGAAGGTGCGGCCCACGCGCACGATGTTGTCGATCCAGGCCTTGAACTGCGCGGGCACGCTGAAGTTGTACATGGGCAGGCCGATCACGACCACGTCGGCGGCAACGAGCTGGTCGACGAGCCGGTCGCTCTCGGCGAGCGCCTCGGCCATCCATGGCTCGCGCGCGGCCGGCGGCGTGAAGGCCGCGTGGATCCAGCGGCCGTCGACGTGCGCGGGTGGCTGCCGGCCCACGTCGAGGTAGTCGATGCGGTCGGCGGGCCGCGCCTTGCGCCAGCGCTCGACGAAACGCGCCGAGAGGCGGCGCGTGTGCGAGCCGTGGAGGTCGGTGTCGGAACGGCCCGGTCGGGCGCTGGCGTCGATGTGGAGGAGGTTCATGGTCATGGTCTTGATGGATGAATTGGTATCTTTCGTCCCGCGCGGCCGGAATGGTGCGCAGGCCTTGAATCTAGGTTCACGAGCCACTCATCACAAACGACGATTTCTCCACACATGAACGAGATTGGCTCATCCATCCGCCCTCTCCGGCGGCTGCCTCCCCTGCTGTCACTTCGCGCCTTCGAGGCTGCGGCCGCGCACCTGAGCTTTCAGCGCGCGGCGCTCGAACTGTCGGTCACGCCGTCGGCCATCAGCCACCAGGTGCGTGCGCTCGAAGACACGCTGGGCCAGCCGCTGTTCCGCCGGCTCACGCGGCAGCTCGCGCTGACGCCAGCGGGCCAGCGGCTGTTCGCCGACCTGCGCATGGGCTTCGACATGCTCGAAGCCGGCGTCGACAAGCTGCGCCGCCCGGCCGCGTCGCAGGCCGTCACCCTTACCACCAACACCGCATTCGCCGCGCGCTGGGTGCTGCCGCGCATGGAGGCGTTCCGCAGGGCCTGCCCCGGAGTCGAGCTGCGGCTGCATGCGAGCGACACCTTGGTCGACCTGGCGCGCGGCGACGCCGACATCGCTGTTCGCTCGGGCCACGGCAACTGGCCGGGGCTGGTGTCGCGCGAGCTGATGCCCGAGCGCTATGCGCCTTTGTGCAGCCCGATGCTGGGCCTCAAGCGCGCCGCAGACCTGCCGAGGCACCAGCTGATCCATTGCGACTGGCAGCCGCAGGCGCTCGCACCTGCCGTGTGGACGCGCTGGTTTCGCGAAGCCGGCATCGCGCCGCCGAGGGGGCGCGCGATGAAGGCCTCGGGCCTGTCGTTCTCCGACGAGACACACGCGACGCTGGCCGCGCTCGCAGGACATGGCGTGGCGCTGCTGAGCCTCACGCTGTCGGCCGAAGAGCTGCGCAGCGGCGCGCTGGTGCAGCCCTTCGGTCCTGCGCTCGACACCGGCAGCTACTTTCTGGCGGTCGCACGCGGCAGCGAGAACGAGCCGGCCGTGCGGGCAGTGTGGGAATGGATCGCGTCGCAGGCCGCACCGGAGCCGCAATCGCGAGGCTGAGGACAAGCTGGACGCAGAACTTGCAGGCTGTCGCAGTTCTCGTGGAGACTCGCGTTCCAACAACAAAGTGAGGAGAAGTCATGACGAGGTTTGCCCGCATCCCTCTTGCCATCGCAACAGGCGCGCTTCTTGTAATGGCTTTGGCTTCATGTGGAGGAGGCGGCGGGGGTGGCGGAGGCGCAGGCATCGGCATAGGGCTGGGTACGGGTTCTGGAGGAACGACACCGGTCACCGGCGCCCCCGAGCTACCTGCACGCGAGGCCCTCATCGCTCGCGCGAGAACCTTCGAACTCGACACGCCCTACGTGCCGCCACCCGGTGATCCGCTGGAGCACAACACCTCGGGCTACGCCAAGACGATGTGCTCCGCCGCATTCATCACCGGACTCGATCCCGGATTCGCCGTCGAGAGCGTGGGCTACTTCACAGGGCCCTACGACCAGCGCAAGAAGGTCGGCACGCCGGTGGTCGACCGCGACAAGAAGGAAGTCCGCATCGCCATGCCCAATGGGCCGACGCTGGTGGCGCGCTACTACGGTTCGCAGGGCTGCATCACGCTGCCAGCCGGCAACGACGGCGTGTTCTTCACGCCGGTGGCCGTCAAGAGCGCCCTGCCCGATCCCTCGACCCAGCCGTGGCCCATGGGCGACGTGACGCCCGCCGGTCCCGCGCCCGGCATCGACACGGCAAAGGTGGGCCAGGCAGTCGACGCGGCCTTCGAGCTGCCGGAGGCCTACACCGCAGCCTTCGTCGTCACGCACAAGGGACGCATCGTCGGCGAGCGCTACAGGAGCGGCATCACGGCGACCACGCCGCTCGAATCGTGGTCGATGGGCAAGAGCGTGACCGCGACGATGCTGGGCGTGCTGATGAAGCAGGGCGAATACCGGCTCGACCAGCGCGCGCCGATTCCCGAGTGGCAGGCCGCCGGCGACAAGCGCCAGGAGATCCGGATCGCGGACATCCTGCACATGTCGAGCGGGCTGCGCATCAAGGCACCCGATGACCCGGACTTCGACCCCAACGGCACCTACCCCGACCACACCTACCTCTACACCGGCCGCATCAACTCGTTCAACTACGCGGCCACCCGCCCGCAGCAGTGGCCGCCCAACACCGTCGGGCGCTATCGCAATACCGACCCGGTGCTGGCGAACTACCTGATCCGCCTTGCTGTCGAGAAGCGCGGCGAGGAGTACCTGTCGTTCCCGCAGAGAAACCTGTTCGACAAGATCGGCATCCGTACGATGACCCTGGAGACCGATCCGTATGGCAACTTCCTCGCGCAGGGCTATGACTTCATGTCGGCACGCGATTGGGCGCGCCTGGCCAACCTGTATCTGCAGGACGGCGTCTGGAATGGCGAGCGCATCCTGCCCGAAGGTTTCGTCAAGTTCGTGAGCACCCTTGCACCGGCCTGGGCGGCCGACAAGCGCCCGATCTACGGCGGGTTCTTCTGGTTGAACGGCACGAGCACGTGGCCGGTGCCGACCACGGCGTACTACATGCTGGGCGCGGGTGGGCAGACGGTGCTGATCGTTCCTTCGCACGACCTGGTGGTGGTGCGTCTGGGCCATGACAAGGGAGAGCGGGCATCGGCCACGAGCCTGCGAAAGGCGCTGTCGCTCTTGATGCAAGCCGTGCCCAGTTCGTCGTGAGCAACAGAGACCTCCTCGTTTCCCACTTCTGGAGCGGTGACGCCATCCGCAGCCGAAGCGTGAGCGATCTCGTGCTGACGAACACGCTCGACGTGCCCGCGCCACCTGCACGCCTGCTTGCGGATTGGGAGAGAGAGATTTCTTCGCACCTGTTGCTGGAACCCGGCGACGTCGAGCCGCTGCCCTTGGTCCGCGCGCGTGCACGCTGGCCGGACTACCGGCTCTGCGTGCAGGCCGTATCCGACTGGACGCGCACGCTCGGGCTGCCCGAGGTGCTTGCCTCCAGCGACGTCGCCCTCATGGCTTGCCGCGGCGCGAGGTACCACCATGACGGTGCGCAATACGGCGGCGCGGCCTTCTGCAATCTCTTCGTGAGCGAGGAGAAGGGGCTGGACTTGCACTTCCCCTTTGCAGGTCATCGAATCCCCCTTGTCCGGGGTACTGCCGTGATATTCGATACCGGCCAGCCTCATGCCGTCATTCGACGCGGCAGCAGCGGCTTCGATGTGGCCGACTTCGCGCCGGGCCAGGATTGCACGCAAATGTTCCTGACCTGGGAGCTTCCGATCGAAGACACCCATGTCGCGCGCGCTCTTCAGATCACTTTCGACGTCGACCCCTCGACCTCGTCACAACTGGAGGAAGAGCAGGTCCGGCTGAACGGCGAGCAGGCCGCCGTGTGCCCTAGTACCGGTCAGTGGCGCAGTGGCGAATGACCGTCAGCGGTTGACTGGAACAGCCCCGGCCGCCAGTTCCTTCAGGCACGCGCTGACCGCCTGGGGCGGTGCCTTTTCGTGACAGCGCGCTGCCGCCTCGCGGGCAACGGATTCGCTCAAGCGCCGCTCCCGCGCGGCCTCGACCTGGAATTCGACGACCCATTTCATGAGCATGGCCATCACGATCAGCAGTCCGATCAGGGCGGCCACCAGCGTCATGCGCCAGTCCTGAATGCGAAGGATCGACGCTGCGGACTTGCTCGCCGCGGGTGCTGTAGGTTCTTGCAAAGCCATTTAGCGCGGGAGGTCTGGAAAGACCCACATGCTCAACCCAAGAATCAGGCCGGCTCCCAGCGACACGATGGCCGCGGTCATGAGCATCGATGCCGCAACGATGTTGGGAACCCGAATGGCCCCGACCACGAAGGCAACGGCCGCCAGGATGCACAGGAGCACCGACAACCAGGCCATGTATGCCGGCCTGAGCTGGGTCGCCAAAGGTTCGTCCGGGCTGATGTCGGACAGGAACGGGGTGCGCATGAATTGCCTCCTCTTGCAAGATGTCGCGGCGGATCGGCTCAGGTTGACCTTGGGTCAAGCCCCTTCGGATCCGCTTGCAACTGCCCCTGAACTTCACCAAGAAAGTTACAGGGAGAGGTTATGAAAAATATGCGCCCTGGCTAAGGGAGTAGTTCGCAAACATCGCGCATGAAGAGCCGGTGCAGGCAGAAAGCTCGAGTGCCTGAGCAATATTTGACATATGTCAAAACCCGGCTCGTCCGCGTCGAAGCGCGGCGAGTTGCAGGCTTCTTGAAAAAGAAGCTCGAGGTCAGGCCGAGCGAAGCTGCTCGCGCAGCTTCTGCCCGATCTCCGGGCGTTCCAGGAATGGGTCGGCCGGATTCGTGATGGAGACGATGTTCTCCATGCGGCTCTTCACGTTGCCCAGCGCCTTCGGATGGCTGAACACGTAGAACTGGTTGGCGCTGATGGCGTCGAACACCTTGGCCGCCACTTCGGCCGCCGTGATCTTGCCGCTGCTCACCGCCTTGTTGCTCATGGCCTGGCCGATGAGCTGGCTCTTGGTGAGCTCGCTGTCCTTCGGTGCATTGGGCCGGTTGCGCTCGCTGCTGGTGATGCCCGTGGGCACGAAGTACGGGCACAGCAGGCTCGCGCCGATCTGGTCGGTGACGAGGTTCAGGTCCTGGTACATCGTCTCCGTAAGGCTCACGACTGCGGCCTTGGCCGCGTTGTAGATGCCCATGTTGGGTGGCGTCAGCAGGCCGGCCATGCTCGCGGTGTTGGTGATGTGGCCGCGATAGCCCGGGTCCTTGGCTGCCGCTTCGAGCATCATCGGCGTGAACAGGCGCACGCCGTGGATCACGCCCCACAGGTCCACGCCCAGCACCCATTCCCAGTCGGCCACGGTGTTCTCCCACACCAGGCCGCCAGCGCCCACGCCCGCGTTGTTGAACACGAAGTGCGGCGCGCCGAAGCGCTCCTTCACGGCCGCGGCCAGCGCTTCCATCTGTGCCGCGTTCGACACGTCGACCTTGCGCGCCAGCACCTGAGCGCCAGCGGCTTCCATTTCTGCCTGGGCCTTGTCGAGCGCATCCTGCTGCACGTCGACCAGCACGAGGTTCATGCCGCGGGCGGCGCCGATGCGCGCGCACTCCAGGCCGAAGCCCGAGCCCGCGCCGGTGAGAACGGCGGTCTTGCCCTTGAAGTCCTGAATCATTGGGTGCTTTCCTTTGGTTGACTCTGCATCGGCTATTGGAACGCTTTGCCCAGTGGTTGGCTGTCGTTCGTGTGACGCGCGCCGCGAGCGGTTTGTGGCGGATCCAAGCCGGGACCCCGCTCCCAGCATCCGTGACGGGGACTCGAAGCTCCTGACGTTGATTCACGAAGTCACGCACTTCGACGACACCTTCAGCTCATTCGATACCTGGTACGGCACGAAAAACGCAAGGGATCACGCTGAAGACCCGAGGTCCCGCGTCAACGCCGACAGCATCGCCGGCTACATTCTTGGTGTTGTGGCGAAGGCATCCATATGAAATACATCTTCAGGCCTTTGCTCGTCGCCGCCGTGCTGGCGAGCTCGAGCGCCATGGCCTGCAAACCTGTCGTGGTGACAAGGCTTACTTTCGCCGAGGGCTCCGCCGACCTTGAGCCGGCTCAGATCGCGAAGCTGGCGAATTTCGTTGACCGAGCGAACTCGACCTTCACCAAATACCTCGAGGTTTCGATCGATGGAGGGGCCACCGTCAAGACTCCGGGCAGGACGCCCGATGAAGCGGCCCGACTGGCAGAACAGCGAGCCCGAAAGGTGACCCAGGCATACAGGCAGTTCCAGCCGAACGAGATCAAGCTGGAAACCACTTCGAATATTTATGAAGACAACAGGATGTCGAGGGAAGCAGGCAACGACTTTGTCGTAGTCCAGTTTCACCCCGACTACGAGGCGCTGAAGCTGCCCGACTGCTCTCCAGTCCCGATCCCGGGATTCAAGCGTTAGGCAGAGCGTCGCCAGCCACGGCGAACGCCTCTAGGCATCAGCCTTCTTCAGCACATACCCGATGCGCGGAAAGTGCACGTGCACCGTGCCCACTCGCTCGTGGCTGCGCTCCAGCGTGTAGTGCGTGCGCGTGGCCGCGACCAACGTGCCCGGCGTTTCTTCCAACCCGAAGCTCTCGGCGCGGACGGTGACGTCGCTGCCGAGCGGAATGCCGTGGTCGTCCTGGAAAGTGCTGTCGGTCAGCAGCGTGTGCGGCGTCGCAGCCTTGGCGACTGCAATGGCCTCGTCGCTCGTGAACTTCTCGGGCACACCATGGCCGATGGCGGCCATGCGGTCCATCCAGTCGATCACCGCCGGCGTCAGGTCGAGGATGGTGCGCACCGACTCGATGCGGCGCGTGTACCAGAGCGGGTGATAGGCCGAGAAGTCGGCGATGGTGGGCACCTCGCCCAGCAGGTAGGGCTTCTCGTCGAGCATGTCCGACAGGCGGCGCAGGTACGACTTGTAGGCGCTGGCGGCATCGGCCGGGCGCAGGCGGGTCATGTTGCCCGCGCTCATCTTGCCGCGGTCTTCGCCGAAGGCCTTCGCGGCTTCGGGCGGCGCCTTGGCGAACACCTCGGCCGCGCCCTTGGGCTGCAGGCTCCAGGCCATGGCGGACCAGAACAGCGTGGTGTCGGCCCACTGCGCGAGGATGCGCGACATGCCTTTCTCAGGCTCCGGGTACAGCGTGGGTTCGGGTTGCAGATGTTCCAGCACGTCGGCGATGAGCGCGCTGTCGCAGTACATGTCGGCGCCGATCTGCAGGAACGGCGTCTTGCGGTAGCCACCGGTGAGCACCTCCACGTCGGGCTTGGGCATGATCGGCGGGATGAAGACCGATTTCCACGGCAGCTTCTTGGCGCCGAGGATCAGGCGCACCTTCTCCGAGAACGGCGAGGTCAGGTAGTGGTGGAGGATCAGGTCGGCCATGGTGTTTCCTGTGGGACTGTCGTTGTGTGTTCAGCGAGGTTGCGCGCGCTGGATGATCGAATCGAAATCGGTGCCCGCGGCCAGCGTGCCGAAGACATTGCCCCAGTCGCCGCCAAGGCGCGAAGCACAGAAGGCGCCGACGACGGCGGGGGGCGCGGTCTGCGCGAGCAGCGCGCCCTGCACGGCCAGCGCCACGTCCTGCGCGAGGCGTCGGGCCTCGGCTTCGGAGGCCATCGCTTCGATGCGCGCCGGCAGTGCGTCGGCGAGCCGGTCGAGCGCGGCGTGCTGGCCGCGCGCGGGTGCCAGCTCCTTCGCCAGCGCGGCCACTGCATCGCCCTTGCGCAGGCCGCGCAGCAGGTCGAGCGCCATGATGTTGCCAGCGCCTTCCCAGATGGAGTTGAGCGGCATCTCGCGGTAGATGCGGGCCATGATGCCTTCGCCGCCCTCTTCCACATAGCCGTTGCCGCCGAGGCACTCCATGGCTTCCTGCGCGAAATGGCTGCCGCGCTTGCAGATCCAGAACTTGGCGACAGGCGTGAGCAGGCGGGCCATCAGGCGCTCATGCTCGTCGGTCTGTTGGTCGAAGGCCCTGGCAAGGCGGATGGCGAGCGCGGTGGCGGCTTCGCTTTCGAGCGCGAGGTCGGCCAGCACGTTCTTCATCAAGGGTTGCTCGATCAGCGGCTTGCCGAAGGCGTCGCGCTGCGCCGCGTGGTTGAGCGCGATGCCCAGCGACTGGCGCATGAGGCCGCTGGTGCCCAGCGCGCAGTCGAGCCGCGTCATCGTGCCCATCTCGAGGATCTGCGGAATGCCGCGGCCCTCCTCGCCCACGAGCCATGCGCTTGCGCCCTGGAACTCGACTTCGGAACTCGCATTGGCCTTGTTGCCGAGCTTGTCCTTCAGGCGCTGGATCTGGATGCCGTTGCGCGTGCCGTCGGGCAGCACGCGCGGCAGGAAGAAGCAGCTGAGCCCGGCCGGCGCCTGCGCCAGTACCAGGAAGGCATCGCACATCGGCGCCGAGAAGAACCACTTGTGTCCGGTGATCGCATAGCGCTCGCCCCATGCGTCGCTGCCGTCGCGCACGGCCCGGGTGGTGTTGGCCCGCACGTCGGAGCCGCCCTGCTTCTCGGTCATGCCCATGCCCATGGTCACGCCGGGCTTGTCCTTGAAAAGCTTCAGCGCCGGGTCGTACCAGAGGCTGCCGAGCTTCGGTCCCCAGTCGGCGTACACCCCTGCATTGCTGCGCAGCGCGGGCGTGGCCGCATAGGTCATGGAGACGGGGCAAAGAATCGAAGGCTCCAGCTCGGTGAAGAGCATGAAGCCCGCCGCGCGCAGCACGTGCGGCGAGGCCGAGGTGCCGGTCCACGGCGTACCGTGCAGGCCCGCGCCCACCGCGGCGGTCATCAACGCGTGGTAGCTCGGATGGAACTCCACCTCGTCGATGCGCCGCCCGAAGCGGTCGTGCGTGTGCAGCTCGGGCGCGTGGATGTTGGCGAGCCGTGCATGCGCCTGCATGCCGGCTGTGCCGAGAGTGGCGCCCAGTTCGTGCAGCTGCGTGGTCTGCAGCGCGGGCGCGTTGAACTTCAGCGCATCGCGCAGGGGCCGGTTGGTGTCGAAGAGGTTGTAGTCCACCAGCGGCGTGGGCTGGTTGAACACCTCGTGCGTTGTTGCCATGACCGGCCTCCTTTGCCGCGCGTTCAGTTCATCGGGGGCAATCAGATCAGCTTGACCAGTTGCTTGCCGAAGTTCCGGCCCTTGAGCAGGCCCAGGAAGGCTTCAGGCGCAGCTTCGATGCCCTGCGCGATCGACTCGCGTGGCTTGAGCTTGCCGGTGCCAACCAGTGTGCCCAGCTCCGTCAGCGCCTCGGGCCACACTTCCATGTGCTCGCTGACGATGAAGCCTTCGATCTTCATGCGGTTGATGAGGATCAGCGCGGGGTTTGCCAGCGGCAACGGCTGGCCATCGTAGCCAGCGATCATTCCGCACAACGCCACGCGGGCGAAGGCGTTGGCGCGCAGCAGCACGGCGTCGAAGATGTAGCCGCCGACGTTCTCGAAGTAGCCGTCGATACCGTTCGGGCAAGCTTCCTTGAGCGCGGCGCTCATGGTCTTCACGTCGGGGTGCACGCGGTAGTCGATGCAGGCGTCGAAACCAAGCTCGTCGGTCACGTACTTGCACTTGTCGGGGCCGCCGGCAATGCCGACCACGCGGCAGCCGCGCGCCTTGGCCAGCGCACCGAAGGCGCTGCCGACCGCGCCGCTGGCGGCGGTGATGACCACCGTTTCACCGGCCTTGGGCGCAATGATCTTCACCAGTCCGTACCAGGCGGTAACGCCGGGCATGCCGACCGCGCCGAGGTAGTGCGACAGCGGCACATGCGTGGTGTCGACCTTCTTCAGCGCGCCGGGCTGCGAGGCGTCGACCACGCTGTATTCCTGCCAGCCGCCGAAGCCGACCACCTTGTCGCCCACGGCATACCGGGGGTGCTTGCTTTCGACCACTTCGCCGACGGTGCCGCCCTGCATGGTCTGGCCCAGCGGTTGCGGCTGCGCGTAGCTCTTCGAGTCGTTCATGCGCCCGCGCATGTACGGGTCGAGGCTCATGTAGTGGTGGCGCACGAGCACCTGGTTGTCCGCGAGCGCGGGGGTCTCGGCGGTCACGAGCTTGAAGTTGCCCGCCACGGCTTCGCCGTCAGGGCGGTTGTCGAGATGGATCTGCTTGTTGGTAGGCATGAAAAAAGTCTCCGGGAATGTGGTCGTGTCAGTCGGTCGATGGCGGTCGCATCTCGTTGACGCTCGAGGGGCCGGTAGGCAGCCGGCGCTTCACGTACTTGAAGGTGCCGGTGGCGTGGGCGCAAACGCGCTCCTGTTCGTCGTAGATTTTGGCCTCGGTGAAAGCCAGCGTCGCCGTCCGGTGAATGAGCGTGCCGCGCGCGTGCAGCGGGCCCACTGAAGGCTGCATGAAGCTGGTCTTCATCTCGATGGTGACCACGCCGGTCTCGGGCGCCACGCTGCGCGCTGCGGCCGCCATGGTGATGTCGAGCAGCGTCATGCAGGCGCCGCCGTGCGTCACGTCGAAAGTGTTCAGGTGCTCGGGCTTGGCGGTGTAGCAGATCTCGGACTCGCCGCCCTCGAACTTCGTCAGAGAAAAGCCCAGGTGGCGCGCGAACGGAATCTGGCTCGTGTACGAGCGGATGTTGATGTCGCTGGAATCGGAAGAAGAAGACATGTCAGGCAGCACCCAGCACGACGCTCACGCCGCCGTCGACAGCCAGCCATTGGCCGGTGATGTGCTTGCCGGCATCGCTCGCGTAAAGCAGCGTCAGGCCCTTCAGGTCTTCGTCGTCGCCCAGGCGGCCGAGCGGCGCCTGCGCGGCCATCTTCTCTTCGCCCAGCGACTTGATGAGGCCGGCCGCCATCTTCGTCATGAAGAAGCCCGGGCAGATCGCGTTCACGGTGATGTTGTACCTGCCCCATTCGGCAGCCAGCGTGCGCGTGAAGCCGATCACCGCGGTCTTCGAGGTGTTGTAGGCCAGCGTCTGCATCTCGGGCGGGTTGCCGTTCAGCCCGGCGATCGAGGCGATGTTGATGATGCGGCCGGTCTTCTTCGGGATCATGTAGCCGTTGGCGATCTGCTGCGACAGGATGAAGTAGCCGCGCACGTTGAGATTCATCACCTTGTCCCAGGCCTCGACCGGGTGGCTCTCGGCCGGCGCGCCCCAGCTGGCGCCCGCGTTGTTGATGAGGATGTCGACCGCGCCCATGCGCTGCAGCGTCTCGTCGGCCAGGCGGCGGGTGTCTTCTTCCTTCGAGCAGTCGGCGGCGATCCAGCGCGCGTCGATGCCCGCGGCCTGCAGTTCGGCGGCGGCCTGCTCCAGGTCGTCGGCCTTGCGCGAACTCAGCATGATCTTCGCGCCGGCTTCGCCCAATGCGTGTGCCATCTGCAGGCCCAGGCCGCGCGAGCCACCGGTGATGAGGGCGGTCTTGCCGGTGAGGTCGAAGAGTTGCTGGGTGGTGCGTGCGGTCATGGTGCGGTGTCTCCGTTAGGCGTTGGATTTGTCTTTGTCAGTCCGGGAAATGCCGCGGAACCGGCTTTGCCGGGCCGCAGGCGTTTTCCCCTGCAAGGGGGTTGGCGAAGCGACACGAAGTGCGCGCAGCCTGGGGGTGAGTCAAACCATGTAGTCCATGCATTGGCGGGCTTCGCGCACTGCGCCGATGAAGGGCTTCAACGCCACGTGCTGCGGGTGATCCGCATAGGCCGCAAGCGCGGCAGCGTCGGTGAATTCCGAGTACAGGATCAGGTCGTAGGTGGCTTCGAGCCCGGGTTGGGCAATGGCCACCTCGAAGCGCAGCGTGCCGGGCGACAGCTTGGCGCAGGCGTCGAGCAAGGCCTTGGCTTTCAACAGGTTGGTCGCCTTGTCGGTGCCTTCGGCGTGTTCCTTGAACTTCCACATCACGATGTGCTTGAGCATGGTGGGCCTCGTTACTTGCTGGTGGGGTTGTCGTTGGGCAGGCGCGAGCGCACGTAGATCAGCGCAAAGCCGATCAGCGCCACGACGCCGCCAGGCACGGCGATGGACCAGCCCAGCGCGGCGTCGGTGCGGCCGGTGGCGATGCCCACGATCACGACGAACAGGCCGCCGTAGATCAGGATCCAGATCCACTTCTCGAGCCGCGCGTGCGGCTTGGGAGGCTTGACGGAAGGGGTGTTGTTGCTGGGGTTGGCGTTCGGCGAATTGGTAGTGGCCATCAAAAGGCGTCCTCGGGCAAAGCGGTACAGGTCGGGTCGCGGGTTTCGACCACGTTGAGCCATGCGCCGATTTTCGGCAGCTCGTAGTGGAAGAAGTAGTCCGTGGCGCCGATCTTGCCAGCTGTTACCGCCCTCGCCTTTTCCGCGTCGATCTGCAGGGCCTTCAGGGCCACGTCGAGCCAGATCCAGGCCAGTACCGTGTGGCCGAAAGCCTGCATGTACGGCACCGCATTGGCCAGCGCATCGGCCGGGTCGCCGGTGGACCAGGCGGCCTCGGTGGCGCTGCCGATGCGCTGCAGCGCGGCGCCCAGCGCCTCGGCGTGCGCCGCCAGCGCCGGCACCTTGGCCGCTCGGACGATGGTGTCTGCCATGCGCCCGGCCAGCAGCTGCAGGCCGCGGCCCTTCTCCATCAGCACCTTGCGGCCCAGCAGGTCGGCGGCCTGGATGCCGTGGGTGCCCTCGTGGATCATGTTCAGGCGGTTGTCGCGCCAGTACTGCTCCACCGGAAAGTCGCGCGTATAGCCGTAGCCGCCGTGCACCTGGATGGCCAGCGAATTGGCCTCCAGGCACCACTCGCTGGGCCAGCTCTTGGCGATGGGCGTGAGCACTTCGAGCAGCAGGCGGGCGTCGTCGGCAGCCTGTGCATCGCCGGTCTTCTGCTCGTCGACCAGCCGGGCGCAGTACAGCTCCAGCGCCAGCGCGCCTTCGCAGTACGCCTTCTGGGCGAGCAGCATGCGGCGCACGTCGGCGTGCTCGATGATGCGCACCTGCGGCGCGGCCGAGTCTTTCGCAACCGCGGCGCCGGCGGCGTCCGGCTTCTTCACCAGGCGGCCCTGCGGCCGGCTCCTGGCGTATTCGAGCGAGGCGTGGTAGCCCGCCATGCCCAGCATGGTGGCCGCCGTGCCGACGCCGATGCGCGCCTCGTTCATCATGTGGAACATGCAGTGCAGGCCCTTGCCGGGTTCGCCGACGAGGTAGCCCACCGCGCCGGCCTTGCCGCCGACCGGGTACTTGCCCTCGCCGAAGTTCAGCAGCGTGTTGGTGGTGCCGCGCCAGCCCAGCTTGTGGTTGAGGCCCGCGAGCGCCACGTCGTTGCGCTCGCCCGTGAGTTCGCCCTGCGTGTCCACCATGCGCTTGGGCACGATGAACAGCGAGATACCGCGCGTGCCGGGCACCAGCTTGCCGTTCTCGTCCGGGATCTTGGCCAGCACGATGTGCACGATGTTCTCGGTCAGCTCGTGGTCGCCCGCCGAGATCCACATCTTGTTGCCCGTGAGGCGGTAGCGCGGGCCCAGCGGATCTTGTTGAAAGTCGTCGCCGTCGGGCACGGCGCGCGTGGCCACGTCGCTCAGCGACGAACCTGCCTGCGGTTCCGACAGGCACATGGTGCCGGCCCAGCGTCCGGAAAATTCATTCTTCGCGAACACCTCTTTCTGCATCTCGGTGCCGTGCACCATCAGCAGGTTGGCGTTGCCGCTCGTGAGCATGTTGGAGCCGATGCTCACCGAGGCCATCGCGAAGAAGCTGTTGGCCGCCGCCTGCATCGTGTAGGGCAGCTGCATGCCGCCGATGTCGTAGTCCTGCGCCGCGCTCATCATTCCCGATTCGACGAAGGCCTTGTGCGCGTCGTGCGTGGCCTGCGGCAGGATGACCTTCTCGCCGTCGAAATGCGGCTCCTGCGTGTCCACCGTCCGGTTGAACGGCGCGTACTTCTCGCGCGCGATGCGCTCGCAGGTGTCGAGCACCGCGTCGAAGGTTTCGCGCGAGTGGTCGGCGAAGCGTTCACGCTGGTTGAGCGACTCGGCGTCGAGCCAGTCGTAGAGCAGGAAGTCGAGGGTGGGACGAAGGCTCATGGCTGGATCTCGGTGTGAATGAACGCGCGGGTTCTGCGCCAGGAACACCGCGGAACCGGCTCAGCCGGGCCGCTGGTGTTGCCCCCGGAAGGGGGTGGGCGGAGGCGACACGCAGTGCGCCGCAGCCTGGGGGAGAGTCAAATGATTTCGAACACGCCCGCGGCACCCATGCCGCCGCCAATGCACATCGTGACCACGACCTTCTTCGCGCCACGGCGCTTGCCTTCGATGAGCGCGTGGCCCGTCAGGCGCTGGCCGCTCACGCCGTAGGGGTGGCCCACGGCGATGGCGCCGCCGTCAACGTTCAGGCGGTCGGCCGGAATGCCGAGCTTGTCGCGGCAATAGATCACCTGCACGGCGAAGGCTTCGTTCAACTCCCACAGGTCGATGTCGTTGACCGTGAGGCCCAGGCGCTTGAGCACCTTCGGGATCGCGAAGACGGGGCCGATGCCCATTTCGTCGGGCTCGCAGCCAGCCACGGCAAAGCCGAGGAAGCGGCCGAGCGGCTTCAGGCCCTTCTGCTGCGCGTACTTCTCGTCGACCACCACGCAGGCGCCGCCGCCGTCCGAGAACTGGCTGGCGTTGCCGGCCGAGATCAGGCCGCCAGGCATGGCCGAGCGGATGCCGCTGATGCCTTCCTTGGTGGTGCCCGGGCGGATGCCTTCGTCGTTCTCGACGGTGACTTCCTTGGTGCGCAGGCCCATCACGGGGTCGGCCACGCCAGCCAGCACGGTGATGGGGGCGATCTCGTCCTTGAAGCGGCCGGCTTCCAGCGCGGCGGTGGCCTTCTGCTGGCTGGCGGCGCCGTATTCGTCCATGGCGTCGCGGCCGATGTTGTAGCGCTTGGCGACCTGCTCGGCCGTCTGCAGCATGTTCCAGTAGATCTCGGGCTTGTGCTTCACGAGCCACGGGTCGGCCAGCATGTGCTTGTTGGCTTCGTTCTGCACGCACGAGATGCTCTCGACGCCGCCGGCCACGTACACGTCGCCCTCGCCCGCGATGATGCGCTGGGCGGCGGTGGCGATGGTCTGCAGGCCCGAGGAGCAGAAGCGGTTGATGGTCATGCCCGAGGTGGTGATCGGCAGGCCGGCGCGCAGCGCGATCTGGCGCGCGATGTTGGAGCCGGTCGCGCCTTCGGGCGTGGCACAGCCCATGATGACGTCATCGACCGAGGCGGGGTCGATGCCGGCGCGCTGCACGGCGTGCTGCACCGCGTGGCCGCCGAGCGTGGCGCCGTGCGTCATGTTGAAGGCACCCTTCCAGCTCTTCGCGAGCGGCGTGCGGGCGGTGGAAACGATGACGGCGCTGGTCATGGTGAGGTCCTTTGAAGCAGATGGAAGGAAAAAGAGAGAGCTGTCGTCATTGCGCCGGAGCAGCGTTGGTGTTGCTCAGGAGCTGGTGATAGAAGCCGATCATCTCGCCGTAGTTCGAGATGGCCAGGCGTTCGTTGTTGCCGTGGAAGCGGGCCAGGTCTTCGCTCTTCACGCGGAACGGCGAAAAGCGGAAGACGGCATCGCTCACGAGACTGAAGTGGCGCGAGTCGGTGGCAGCGGTCATGAGGCCGGGGGCCACCACCGCATCGGGAAAGCTCTGGCGCACGGCCTGCTGGATCGCGCGGTAGCCGGTGCTGTCGGTCGGCGACACCGGCGACGGCTCGGAGTTGCCCGGGTAGGCCTTGATCTTGATGTCGTCGTTGCCCAGCGCCTTGCGCAGGTGCGCCTCGGTGCTGGCCAAGGTGTCGCCCGGCAGCACGCGGAAGTTGACGGCGGCCTCGGCGCGGCCGGGCAGCACGTTGTCCTTGTTGCCGGCGCGAACGATGGTCAGCGCGGTGGTGGTGCGCAGCATGGCGTTGCTGCTCGGGCTCTTCTCGAGCTGGCCGCGCACCAGCGGCTCGGTGAGCCACAGGTTGGACAGCATCACGCGGTTGACGCCGCTCATTTCGGGCGCCAGCGCGCCGAACATCTGGCCGGCCACGCCGCGGATGCCGCCGGGCATCGGATTGGCCTCGAGCCGCGCGAGCGCCGCGCTCATGCTGCCGATCGCGCTGTGCTGCGGCGGCATCGACGAATGGCCGGGCGCGGTGTCAAGCGACAGGAAGAATGTGCCGTAGCCCTTCTCCGCCAGGCCGATGAGCGCTGCGGGCTTGCTCAGGCCCGGCAGCACGCCGTCGAGCACGAGCAGGCCTTCGTCGAGCACCCAGTCCAGGCGCACGTTGCGCGACTTGAGCAGTTCGGCAATGGGCAGCGCGCCGCGCAGTCCGCTCACCTCTTCGTCGTCGCCCATCACGAGGTAGACGGTCTGCCTGGGCTTGAAGCCGGCACCGATGAGCAGCTCGACGGCTTCCATCTGCGCGAACAGGTTGCTCTTGTCGTCGAGCGTGCCGCGGCCCCAGACGAAGCCGTCCTTGATCTCGCCGGCGAACGGGTCGACCGTCCACGCCTTCTCGGTGCCCGGTGCGATGGGCACCATGTCCTGGTGCGCCATCAGCGCGATGGGCCTGGCGCTCGGGTCGGTGCCGGCCCAGGTGTAGAGCAGCGCCTTGTTGCCGACCACTTCCTTCTTGAGAGTGGCATGCACCTTGGGGAACTGCTGTTCGAGGAATGCGTGCAGCTTGTCGAACTCGGCCGCGTTGGCGGCCGGGTCGTCCAGGCTCGACACCGTGCGGAACGTGATCGCCGTGGACAGCCGCTTGGCGGCCGCCTGCAGGTCGATGTTCAGCTTCGGCGCGGGCGCCACCGCCAGCTGCTGCGATGGCGTGGTCCAGGTCTTGACCGCCACGGCGGCTGCCAGCAGGACGATTGCCAGCAGCAGCCCGAGGAAGATGCGTTTCAACATGAGCGGTCTTGACCCCTGTTCAGTTTCAGCTGAACTGCTTGCCTTCGGCAACGAGCTTCTGGATCAGCGGCGCGGGCTGCCAGAACTCGCCGTCGTCGCGCGGGTTCTTCGCGAAGCGCTTCATCGTCTCGGCCACGTTGTAGAGGCCGACCTGCGATGCGTAGTGCATCGGGCCGCCGCGCCAGATCGGGAAGCCGTAGCCCGTGAGGTACACCATGTCGATGTCGCCCGACTTCGAGGCAATGCCGTCTTCGAGGATGTGCGCGCCTTCGTTGACCAGGGCGAACACCAGGCGCTGCACGATCTCTTCATCGGAAATCTTGCGCGGCGTGATGCCCAGTTCCTTGCGGTGGTCCTCGATCATCTTGTTGACGAGCTCGGACGGAATCGCGTCGCGCTTGCCGGCCTGGTAGTCGTACCACCCTGCCCCGGTCTTCTGGCCGAAGCGGCCCAGTTCGCAGAGCTTGTCGGCCGTGCGGCTGTACTTCATGTCGGCGCGCTCGACGGCACGGCGCTTGCGGATCGCCCAGCCGATGTCGTTGCCTGCGAGGTCGCCCATGCGGAACGGACCCATGGCAAAGCCGAACTTCTCGACGGCCTTGTCGACCTGCTGCGGCGTGGCGCCTTCGTCCAGCAGAAAGCCGGCCTGGCGGCTGTACTGCTCGATCATGCGGTTGCCGATGAAGCCGTCGCACACGCCCGAAACCACCGAGGTCTTCTTGATCTTCTTGCCGATGGCCATGACCGTGGCGAGCACGTCCTTGGCGGTGGCCTTGCCACGCACCACTTCGAGCAGCTTCATCACGTTGGCCGGGCTGAAGAAGTGCATGCCGACCACGTCCTGCGGACGCTCGGTGAACGATGCGATCTTGTCGACGTCGAGCGTGGAGGTGTTCGATGCCAGGATTGCACCCTTCTTGGCGACGCGGTCCAGTTCCTTGAAGACCTTTTCCTTCACGCCGATTTCTTCGAACACAGCCTCGATGATGAGGTCGGCGTCCTTCAGGTCGTCGTAGCTCAGCGTGGTGCTCAGGAGCGCCATGCGCTGCTCGTACTTGTCCTGCTTGAGCTTGCCTTTCTTGACCTGGGCTTCGTAGTTCTTCTTGATGGTGGCGACGCCGCGGTCGAGCGCCTCCTGCTTCATCTCGAGAATCTTCACGGGGATGCCCGCGTTCAGGAAGTTCATCGAGATGCCGCCGCCCATGGTGCCGGCGCCGATCACGCCCACGGCCTTGATCTCGCGCTTGGGCGTGTCTTCGGGCACGTCGGGGATCTTGCTCGCGGCGCGCTCGGCCATGAACAGGTGGCGCAGGGCCAGCGATTCGGGCGTGAACATCAGCGAGGTGAAGATGCGACGTTCTTCGGCCATGCCGGCGTCGAACTTCATCTTGGTGGCGGCCTGCACGGCGTCCACGCATTGCAGCGGCGCGGGGTAGTTCTTCGACATGCCGCCGACCATGTTCTTGGCGAACTGGAAGTAGGCGTCGCCCTGCGGGTGCTTGCACGGCAGGTTGCGCACCAGCGGCAGTGCGTCGCCGGTCTTGCCGGCCACGCTCTTGGCGAAAGCCACGGCTTCGTCGAACACAGACTCAGGCGAGTCGGCCAGCTTGTCGAACAGCTTCTGGCCGGGCAGGCTCGCGAGCAGTTCGCTCTTCACGGGTTCGCCGCCGACGATCATGTTCAGTGCGGTTTCCACGCCCAACACGCGCGGCAGGCGCTGCGTGCCGCCAGCGCCCGGGATCAGGCCGAGCTTGACTTCGGGCAGCGCGATGCTGGTGCCCGGTGCGGCCACACGATAGTGGCAACCCAGGGCCAGCTCGAGGCCGCCGCCCATGCACACCGAATGGATGGCCGCGACGATGGGCTTGGCCGAGGCTTCGAGCGCGAGGATCACGCTCAGCAAGTTGGGCTCCTGCAGCGCCTTGGGCGTGCCGAATTCCTTGATGTCCGCGCCGCCCGAGAACGCCTTGCCGGCGCCGGTGATGACGATGGCCTTGACGGCGTCGTCGGCGTTGGCCTTCGACAGGCCATCGGTGATGCCGATGCGCGTCGAGAAGCCGAGACCGTTGACCGGAGGGTTGGTCATGGTGATCACGGCGACATCGCCGAGCACTTTGTATTCAGCCGTCATGCTGCGTTCCTTGGTGTGAGAAGAAAAAGAAGAAAAAGCACGAGTGTTCTTTTTCGGGGGATTCTAGGCGTTTCGCGCGACCTAACAATGGCTCGCAGTCGCTGTAGAGACAAGGCCTTCCATGAGGAGGGCAGGACTTTCGGGAAACACCGCGGAACCGGCTTTGCCGGGCCGCAGGTGTTGCCCCCTGCAAGGGGGTTGGCGCAGCGACGCGAAGTGCGCGAAGCCTGGGGGTTTGCCTAAACCTCCAACCACTCTTTGCGAGTTGTCGCGTCAGCGCGCAGGCTGTCGGGCGTGCCGTCGAACACGATGCTGCCGTGGCCCATGACGAGCGCGCGGTCGGAGATCTGCATCGCGATGGTGAGCTTCTGCTCGATCAGCAGCACCGAGATGCCCTTGTCCTTCAGCGTGCGCAGGTACTGCCCCACCAGCTCGACGATCTTGGGCGCCAGGCCCTCGGTCGGCTCGTCGATGATGATGAGGTCGGGGTCGCCCATCAGCGTGCGGCACAGCGTGAGCATCTGCTGCTCGCCGCCGGAGAGCACACCGGCCTCGGTGTGCTGGCGTTCCTTCAGGCGCGGGAACATGCCGTACATGTCGTCGAACGACCAGCGGCTGCCCTTGCCCGAGCCCTTCTGCCCCAGCAGCAGGTTCTGGTGCACCGTGAGCTTGGGGAAGATGTCGCGGTTCTCGGGCACGTAGCCGATGCCGAAGTGCGCGATCTCGTAGGCCTTTCGGCGCAGGATGTCCTGCCCCTTCCAGTGCAGGTCGCCTTCGGCATGCACCAGGCCCATGATGGCCTTGGCGGTGGTCGAGCGGCCCGAGCCGTTGCGGCCCAGAAGCGCAACGATTTCGCCGGGTTTCACGTCGAAGGAGACGCCATGCAGCACATGGCTCTTGCCGTAGTAGGCGTGGATGTCGTGAAGCTTCAGCATGTCAGTGGCTCGCGGCGCGTTGTGTTTCGGAGGTGTTCTTGTTCGGGGCACGTGCACAGGCCACCGGGTACTCCCCTCCGCGAATGTCCCCCGGCTTCGCCTCCTCCTTTATTTCGCTGCGGGGAGCACCCGGCGCCCTGTGCACGATGGGCGCTCTGCTTGTGCCGGCCGTTCAACCGCTCTGCTGAACGATCACGCCGATGGGGTGCCTTGCGCAGCGAAATAAAGGGGGAGGCCGAAGGCCGGAGGACATTCGCGGAGCAAGGTACCCCGTCGGCGTGATCGCCCTCCGAACACACACCGCGCCGAGTAGAAGAGCAAGAGTTCATCAGTGCCCCGCCCCTTGCGCGTCTGCGACCGAAGACCCCAGATAGGCCTCCTGCACCCGCGCATTGGCGCGAACGGCGGCCGGCGTGTCGAAGGCAATGACTTCGCCATACACCACCACCGCGATCTTGTCGGCCAGTCCGAACACCACGCCCATGTCGTGCTCCACCGTCAGCAGCGTCTTGCCGACAGTCACGTACTTGATGAGCGAGATGAAATGCGAAGTCTCGGTCTTGCTCATGCCGGCCGTGGGTTCGTCCAGCAGGATCACGCTGGCGCCGCCCGCGATGGTCACGCCGATCTCCAGTGCGCGCTGCTCGGCGTAGGTGAGGTTCACCGCGTGCACGTCGCGCTTCTTCTCCAGGCCGATCTGCTTGATGAGTTCCTCGGTGCGCTCGTTGGCATCGTCGAGGTTCGAGAGGAAGCGCAGGAAGGTGTACTTGTAGCCCAGGCTCCACAGCACACCGCAGCGCAAGTTCTCGAAGACCGTGAGCTTCGGAAAGATGTTGGTGATCTGGAAGCTGCGCGACAGCCCGAGCCGGTTGATCTCGTAGGGCTGCTTGCCGTCGATGCGCTGGCCGTTGAGCAGCACCTCGCCGCTGGTGGGCGCGAGCCGACCGCTGATCAGGTTGAACAGCGTGGACTTGCCCGCACCGTTCGGCCCGATGATGGCGATGCGCTCGCCCGCCGTCACGGCCAGGTCGACGCCGCGGATGATGTCGGTCTTGCCGAAGCTCTTGCGCAGGTTCTTGAGCTCGAGTGAATAGGTCATGCCGTCTCCCGCCGCTTGATCTCGGCTTCGATTTCTTCCTGCGCGTGGCCCCAGAGCTTCGCGAAGCGCCGGCGGAACACCTCGAACACACCCAGTCCCACCGCCAGCAAGGCCATCGCGACGACCCAGCTCGTGGCCGATGAGGTGTCGAGTTGCAGGCCCGCGAACGGCACCATGGGCCCGAGCGCCGCGTTGAGCTGCATGTGATAGATCATCTCGACAATGGCCGCCGCGCCCGCGAGCATGATGGCCGCACCGACGAACAGGCCCACGTACAGCAGGTAGAAGCGCTTGATCTTGCCGAACAGCGCCACGCGCACGTTCATCATGATCAGGCTGGCCACGCCGCCCGGCGCGAACATCACCATCAGCAGGAACACCAGGCCCACATACAGCAGCCAGGCCTTGCTGAGTTCCGACAGCAGCACCAGCGCGAACACCAGCAGCGCCGCGCCGATGATCGGCCCGAAGAAGAAGGTCGCGCCGCCGAGGAAGGTGAACAGCAGGTAGCTGCCCGAGCGCAGCCCGTTCAGGCTGTCGGCCGCGTTCACGATCTCGAAGTTGATGGCCGCCAGCCCGCCGCCGATGCCCGCGAAGAAGCCCGCGATGATGAAGGCGTAGTAGCGCACGCGCTGCGTGTTGTAGCCAATGAACTCCACGCGCTCGGGGTTGTCGCGCACCGCGTTCAGCATGCGCCCGAGCGGCGTGCCGGTGAAGGCGAACATCAGCCCGGTGCAGATGAAACAATACACGGCGATCAAGTAGTACACCTGGTTCTGCGGCCCGAAGTTGATGCCGAAGAACGAGGCGCCGTACACGCGGTTGGTGGTGATGCCGCCCTCGCCGCCGAAGAAACTCGGGAACATCAGCGCCATGGCGGCCACCAGTTCGCCGAGGCCAAGCGTGATCATCGCGAAGGTGGTGCCCGACTTCTTGGTCGACACATAGCCGAACACCATGGCGAAGAACATGCCGCCGAGGCCGCCCACGAGCGGAATGAACACCAGCGGAATCGGCAGCTTGCCGGCACCGGCCAGGTTCATCGCGTGGATGGCGATGAAGGAGCCCAGGCCCACGTACACGGCGTGTCCGAAGCTGAGCATGCCACCCTGCCCCAGCAGCATGTTGTAGCTCAGGCAGATGATGATGAGATAGCCGATCTGCGACAGCATGGTCAGCGCCAGGCTGCTGGTGAAGATCATCGGCGCCACGATCAGCAGCAGCGCGAAGAACGACCAGATCAGGATGCGGCCGATGTTCAGCGGCTTGAAGCGGTAGTACCGGGTCGGCGCCTTGGCCGAAGCGGTTGGTGTGGTTGTCGTTGCGGTGTTCATGGCGTCAGTCCTCCCGCGTTCCGAGAAGACCCTTGGGCCTGAAGATGAGGATCAGCACCAGGAACAGGTACGGAAGAATGGGCGCCACCTGCGAGATGGTGAGCTTCAGCAGCTCGTAGCCGAAGGTCTGGTCGCTCACTGCCACGCCAAAGGCCTGCAAGCCGGTCGCGAGCGACTGGTCCATGGCCACGGCGAAGGTCTGCACGATGCCGATGATCAGCGAGGCCAGGAAGGCACCCGCCAGCGACCCCATGCCGCCGACCACCACCACCACGAAGATGATGGAGCCGACCGAACCCGCCATGGCAGGCTCGGTGACGTAGGTGTTGCCGCCGACCACGCCCGCGAGGCCCGCCAGCGCGGCGCCGCCGCCGAACACCAGCATGAACACGCGCGGCACGTTGTGGCCCAGCGCCTCGACCATGTCGGGGTGCTTCAGCGCCGCCTGGATGACCAGGCCGATGCGCGTGCGCGTGAGCAGCAGCCACACCGACACCAGCATCAGCACCGCCACCAGCATGATGAATGAGCGTGACTTGGGAAACTGCGTGCCGTAGAGCGTGAAGAGCGGCCCCTGCAGCGCCGACGGCAGGCCGTACGGCACCGTGGAGCGGCCCCACACCAGTTGCACCAGTTCGAGGATGAGGTACGAAAGGCCGAAGGTCACCAGCAGCTCGGGCACGTGGCCGAACTTGTGGACCCGGCGCAGGCAGTAGCGCTCGAAGGCCGCACCCAGCGCGAACACCAGCAGCGGCGCGATGAAGAGCGCAGGCCAGAAGCCGACGATGTTCGACAGCGTGTAGGCGAAGTAGGCGCCCAGCATGTAGAAACTGGCGTGCGCGAAATTGAGCACGCCCATCATGCTGAAGATCAGCGTGAGGCCGGAGCTCAGCATGAACAACAGCAAGCCGTAGCTCACGCCGTTGAGCAGCGAGATGACGAAGAATTCGACGTTCATCGGTCTTTCGTGTCAGGTGAAAAAAGAAAAAGGCCCGAGTGTTGAAGTCGGGCCTCGACCGCTTTGGCGCGTTCCCGTACTCAGGAGGGACGCTTCATCTGGCACGAGGTCGGCGTGCTGGCCACGTAGGCGTCGTAGAACTTCACGGGCGCCAGCGTGTAGCCGGTGTTCTCCGGGCTGTACGGATACTTGGTGCTGGCCTTCTCCCATTTGCTGATGTACAGGCCCTGCTGCGCCTGGTGGTCGGTCTTGCGCAGCTCGATCTCGCCGTTGAAGCTCTTGAACTTCAGCCCTTCCATCGCGGCCGCCACCTTGACGGGGTCGGTCGACTTGGTCTTCACGAAGGCTTCAGTCAGGGCCTGGAACACGGTGTAGATGTCGCTGGTGTAGAGGTCGTCGTTGAACTTCTTCTTGAACTCTTCGGCGTACTTCTGCATGTCGCCGCCCATGTTGTAGTGGGCATAGCTGACCTGGTACACCTTGCCGTCGGACGCGGCGCCCATGGCGGTCGGCGTGCCGGTGGTCACGGCGTAGTAGGTGTAGAACTTGACGTTCAGGCCCGAATCGTTGGCCGACTTGATCAGCAGCGCGAGGTCGGAGCCCCAGTTGCCGGTGATGACGGTGTCGGCGCCCGAGGCCTTGATCTTGGCGACGTAGGGCGCGAAGTCGCGCACCTGGGCCAGCGGGTGCAGGTCGTCGCCGACGATCTGGATGTCCGGGCGCTTGTGCTTCAGGTCTTCCTTGGCGAACTTGGAAACCTGCTGGCCATGCGCGTAGTTCTGGTTGAGCAGGTAGACCTTCTTGATCTCCGGCTGATCCTTCATGTAGGTGGTCAGCGCTTCCATCTTCATCGACGTGTCGGCGTCGAAGCGGTACTGCCAGTAGCTGCACTTGCTGTTGGTCAGGTCGGGGTCGACGGCCGCGTAGTTGAGGTACAGCGCTTCCTTGCCGGGATTGCGCGCGTTGTTCTTCTCGAGCGCATCGATGATGGCCAGTGCGGGGCCGGAGCCGTTGCCCTGCACGATGTAGCGTGCGCCCTGGTCGAGGGCCGAGCGCAGTGCGCTGGTGGTTTCCTGTGGGCTGAGCTTGTTGTCGATGCCGATGATCTCGAACTTCACGCCCGCCGCGTTCTTCTTGTTGAATTCTTCGGCGAAGAACTGGAAGGTCTTGAGCTGGTTCGTGCCGACCGCGGCCATGAGGCCCGACAACGGGTCGAGCCATGCGATCTTGACGGTTTCACCCTTCTGGGCAAGGGCGCCGGTGGCAGTTGCCGCGATGACGGCTGCGGCGGCGATTTTCAGAGCGAAATTCAATTTATATCTCCTGGTCAAACCGATTCGAAACGCCGCACGAGAGTACAAGCGTTTGCAGCCCCTCCCCTCAGGGAATGCCCGTAAGAGGGGTGCCGCAAAGGCCCGTTTCTATCGCGCATGCGACACCGCATTTCTCCAAGCTGCTACCCACGGGTAGACATCTGCTACCCGCGGGTAGGAAACGCGCTCGCAAAGACGCTCAGGGGCGCTTCATCTGGCAGGTGGTGGGCGTGCTCGCCACGTACGACTCGTAGTACTTCACGGGTACGTTCGTGTAGCCGGTGTTCTCCGCGTCGTACGGGTACTTGGCGCTGGCCTTTTCCCAGCGCGAGATGTACAGGCCCTGCTGCAGTTGGTGGTCGGCCTTGCGCACCTCGACCTCGCCGTTGAAGCTCTTGATCTTCATGCCCTCCAGCGCCGCGGCCACCTTGACCGGGTCGGTCGACTTGGTGGCGGCGAAGGCCGCGTCGAGCAACGCGAACACGTGGTAGATCGAGGACTGCGTGAGGTCGTCGTTCATGCGCTTCTTGTAGCCCCCGAGCAGCCTCTGGATCTCCCCGCCCATGTTGTAGTGGGCGTAGGCGACCGTGTAGACCTTGCCGTCCGACGTGGCGCCCATGGCCGTAGGCGTGCCGGCGCCCGGCGCGTAGTAGGTCAGGAACTTGACGTTCAGGCCCGAGTCGTTGGCGGCCTTGATGAGCAGCGACAGGTCGGAGCCCCAGTTGCCGGTGATGACGGTGTCGGCGCCCGAGGCCTTGATCTTGGCGATGTAGGGAGAGAAGTCGCGCACCTGCGCAAGCGGATGCAGGTCGTCGCCAACGATCTGGATGTCGGGGCGCTTGACCTTCAGGTCTTCCTTGGCGAACTTGGACACCTGCACGCCGTGGGCGTAGTTCTGGCCGAGGATGTAGACCTTCTTGATGTCCGGCTGGTCCTTCATCCAGGTGGTGAGCGCCTCCATCTTCATGGAGGTGTCGGCGTCGAGCCGGAAGTGCCAGTAGCTGCACTTGCTGTTGGTCAGGTCGGGGTCGACGGCCGCGTAGTTCATGTACAGCAGCTCCTTGCCCGGATTGCGCGCGTTGTTCTTCTCGATGGCGTCGATGATCGCGAGCGCGGGGCCGGAGCCGTTGCCCTGCATGATGTAGCGCGCGCCCTGGTCTTGCGCCGAGCGCAGCGCGGCGGTGGTCTCCTGCGGGCTGAGCTTGTTGTCGAGCGCGATGATCTCGAACTTCACGCCCGACTGGTTCTTCTTGTTGAACTCTTCTGCAAGGAACTGCGTGGTCTTGAGCTGGTTGGTGCCGACCGCGGCCATGAGGCCGGAAAGCGGGTCGAGCCAGGCGATCTTGACCGTCTCGCCCTTCTGGGCGAATGCGGCGGTCAGGCTCACCAACATTGCACAGGCAGCTACTGACTTGATAGCAAATTGCATGAAGAGTCTCCAGTTTGTAAGGCGGAGTGCCAGCCTACAAGCGCCCTTTTTTTCGCCGCACAGGGATTGCCCGCAAGCCTGGCCGCCGGGGCGGCGTTCCTATCGCCTGCGCGACAGCGCGGCAGGGCTCGCGCGGGTCTTCAAAGGGTCGGCAGCTTGTAGTCCTTGAGCAGTTCGCGCAGCCTGGTCTTGAGGATCTTGCCGGTGGCGCCGATAGGAATGGCTTCGACGAACACCACGTCGTCCGGGATCTGCCACTTGGCGGTCTTGCCCTCATAGAACTTCAGCAGTTCCTCGCGCGTGACCTCGGCGTTGGGCTTCTTCACGACCGCGATGATCGGCCGTTCGTCCCACTTGGGATGGAACACGCCGATGCACGCGGCCATGGCCACGGCCGGGTGCGCAACGGCGATGTTCTCGATCTCGATGGAGCTGATCCACTCGCCGCCGGACTTGATCACGTCCTTGCTGCGGTCGGTGATCTGCAGGTAGCCCTCGGCATCGATGGTGGCGACGTCGCCGGTGGGGAACCAGCCGCGGTTGCGCGCATCGGGGACGAGCGGGTTGCCGCCCTCCCCCTTGAAGTATTCCTTGACGATCCACGGGCCCTTGACCAGCAGGTCGCCGTAGGCCTTGCCGTCCCACGGCAGCTCGTTGCCGTCACCATCGACGATCTTCATGTCGACGCCGAAAATGGCACGGCCCTGCTTCATGCGGATCTGCAGCTGCGCGTCGGCCGGCAACGACAGGTGCTTGTTCTTGAGGGTGCACAGCGTGCCCAGCGGGCTCATCTCGGTCATGCCCCAGGCGTGCAGCACCTCGACGTCGTAGATGTCCTGGAACGCCCTGATCATGGCCGGCGGGCAGGCCGAGCCGCCGATGACGGTGCGGTTGAGCTTCGAGAACTTCAGGCCGTTCGCCTGCATGTGGCCCAGCATCATCTGCCACACGGTGGGCACGCCGGCCGCGAAGGTCACGCCTTCGGATTCGATCAGCTCGTACACCGACTTGCCATCCAGCGCCGGGCCCGGAAACACGATCTTGCAGCCCACCAGCGCGGCCGAATACGGAATGCCCCAGGCGTTGACGTGGAACATCGGCACCACCGGCAGCACCGAGTCGCGCGCCGACAGGCGCATCACGTCCGGCAGGGCCGCGGCATAGGCATGCAGCATGGTCGAGCGGTGGCTGTAGAGCGCGGCCTTCGGATTGCCCGTGGTGCCGCTCGTGTAGCACATGCTCGACGCGGAGTTCTCGTCGAAGGTCGGCCATTCGTAGTCGGTGGACTGCGCGCCCATCCAGCCCTCGTAGCTCACGAGGTTGGGAATTCCGCTGTCGGCGGGCAGCTTGTCGGCATCACAGAGTGCAATCCATTTCCGGATCGTGGGGCACTTGGCATGCACCGCCTGCACCAGCGGAAGGAAGCTCAGGTCGAAGCACAGGATCTGGTCTTCGGCATGGTTGGCGATCCACGCGATCTGGTCGGGGTGCAGGCGCGGGTTGATGGTGTGCAGCACGCGGCCGCTGCCGCTCACGCCGTAGTACAGCTCCAGGTGACGGTAGCCGTTCCAGGCCAGCGTGGCGATGCGGTCGCTGAACAGCAGCTGCTCGCCGTCCAGCGCATTGGCCACCTGCCGGGCACGCGATGCGATACCGCCCCACGTCGTGCGGTGGATGTCGCCCTCGACCCTGCGCGAGACGATTTCGCCGTCGCCGTTGTGGCGCTCGGCAAACTCGATCAGCGACGAGATCAAAAGCGGTTGGTCTTGCATCAAACCCAGCATCTACGGACTCCTGAAAGAAATGACTTCATGAACTTGCGGACATCGGATTCACGCAAGCTTCGGCGACTTTCACAATGACACAAACCCGCACTGCGGGATCTGGCCTCGAATTCCTGGCCTGCCGCGCGACCCCGCATACTTCCGGCCGCCGAGCACGCGGAAAATTCTAGGAACCGGCGCCGTTTTCACCCCTATCGCAAGGAAGCCAAACGAATGACTTCAGGAGCCTCCGTGCCGCACCGCCAGCGCGGGCCGCAACGCCGGCCGGCCGGCATCCCGCAGCCGGAGCTGCGCACCAGCTCGGCCGCGTGGCTAGAAGGCGTGCTCTCGATGTTCGAGGCGGAGGGGCTGGACGTGCCCTCGCTGCTGCGCGACGCCGGCTTCGATCCCGATTCGCTGCACCGGCAGAACACGCGCATCCCGGTCGACGAGGTCACGGTGATGTGGCAGCTCGCGGTAGCCCGCGCCGGCAAGCCCACGCTGGGCCTGCGACGCGAGCTGGCCGCCACGCACAGCAAACTGGGAACGGTGGGGCATGCGATGTCGTGCAGCGCCACGCTCGGGGCGGCGCTCGCGCGGCTGGCGCGCTACATGGCGGTGATCTCGGATGCGACCGGCTTCTCGCTGCACCCTGAGCCGCGCGGCTGCTGGCTGTCCATGGAACACACCGGCGGCAGCCTGCCGATTCCGCGCCAGCGCGTCGAATACGCCCTGCTGACCACGCTGATGCAGTGCCAGTGGCTCACACGGCGCGAACTGCAGCCGCTGGCGATGGAGTTCGTCTACCCCGCGCCGACCAGCGACCGGCTGCACCGGGAGGCCTTCGGCTGCGAGGTGCGCTTCAATGCAGCGGCCAACCGCCTGCTGCTGTCGAGCGCCGACATGGCGATTCCGCTGCCCACCTACCACGAGACGCTCGGCGAGATGCAGGAGCATCTGCTGGACGAGCAGCTCGACCTGCTGGGCCAAGCCACCACCAGCAGCCTGGTGTGCGCCGAGATCGCGCGCCGGCTCCAGCACGGCGAGCCGCGCCGGCAGGACGTGGCCTCGGGTCTGGGCCTGGCCGAGCGCACGCTGCAGCGGCGGCTGCAGGAGGAGTCGGTGTCGTTCCAGTCGCTGCTCGACCGCACCCGTCGCGAGCTGGCGCAGCAGTACCTCGCCGACGACCGCCACACATTGACCGAAGTAGCCGACAGGCTGGGCTTCGTCGACAGCAGCAATTTTTTTCGCGCCTGCAAGCGCTGGTTCGGCGTGCCGCCGGCGCAATACCGGGCGCGCATCTGGGACGGGCCTGCCGCACTCGCGGCCTGAGGGCGGCGGGCCGCGATGGCCCGTTCGGCAAGGGGTTACGCGCTGTGCCGGACAATCCGGGCATGAGCTTGCTTGCTGAAGACACCGAGGTCGCGGACCTGGGGTTGCGCTGGAAACCCGGTTTCGCCGCCTTGGGCCCGGCATTTTTCACTGAACTGAGGCCGACGCCCCTGCCCGATCCGTACTGGGTGGGCCGCAGCGAAGCCGTAGCACGCGAACTCGGGCTGCCGGCCGGCTGGCATTCGTCGGACGGCACGCTCGCTGCCCTGACGGGCAACCTGCCCGTCGCCGGCACCCGCCCCTTCGCGACGGTCTACAGCGGCCACCAGTTCGGCGTGTGGGCAGGCCAGCTCGGCGACGGGCGTGCGATCTCGATCGGCGAGACCGAAGGCGGGCTCGAAGTGCAGCTGAAGGGCGCGGGCCGCACGCCTTACTCGCGCGGCGGCGACGGCCGCGCGGTGCTGCGCTCCAGCATCCGGGAGTTTCTCTGCAGCGAGGCCATGCACGGCCTCGGCATCCCGACCACCCGCGCGCTGTGCGTGACGGGCTCCGACGCCCGCGTGTACCGCGAAGAGCCGGAAAGCGCGGCCGTCGTGACCCGCGTCGCACCGAGCTTCATCCGCTTCGGCCACTTCGAGCACTTCGCGGCCAACCAGCGCGAAGATGAGTTGCGCGCGCTGGCCGACTACGTCATCGACCGCTACTACCCGGCCTGCCGCACCACCGGGCGCTTCAACGGCAACGCGTATGCCGCCTTCCTCGAAGCCGTGAGCGAGCGCACCGCCGCCCTGCTCGCCCGATGGCAGGCCGTGGGCTTCTGCCACGGGGTGATGAACACCGACAACATGAGCATCCTCGGGCTCACCATCGACTACGGCCCGTTCCAGTTCCTCGATGGCTTCGACCCGCGCCACATCTGCAACCACAGTGACACCAGCGGGCGCTACGCCTTCAACCAGCAGCCCAACGTGGCCTACTGGAACCTGTTCTGCCTCGCGCAGGCGCTGCTGCCGCTGATCGGCGACCAGGAAGTCGCGGTGGCCGCCCTGGAGTCGTACAAGACCGCGTTCCCGAACGAGTTCGAGGGCCGCATGCGCGCCAAGCTCGGACTCGCGAGCCCGGCCGAAGGCGACCGCGCGCTGATCGAAGGCGTGCTCAAGCTGCTGGCCGCCGGCAAGGTCGACTACACGATCTTCTGGCGCCGGCTCTCGAACCACATGGCCGACGGCAACGTCGAGCCGGTGCGCGACCTGTTCCTGGACCGCGAGGGCTTCGATGCGTGGCTGCTAGCGTTTTCAGAGCGCCATACGACCGCTGGACGCACGCAAGCCGCCGATCTGATGCTCAAATCCAACCCCAGGTTCGTGCTGCGCAACCACCTGGGGCAGCAAGCGATCGAAGCAAGTCAGCAAAAAGACCACTCGGCTGTGGCAACCTTGCTGGCTGTGCTCGAGACCCCATTTGAAGAACATCCCGACGCCGACGCACTCGCCGGCTTCCCGCCCGACTGGGCCTCCACGATCGAAATCAGCTGCTCATCATGACCACTCCCGTACAGAAAACCGACGCCGAATGGAAAGCCCTGCTCGCTGAAAAAGGCGCCGAGCCCGCGGCCTTCGAGGTGACGCGCCACGCGGCCACCGAACGCCCCTTCACCGGCAAGTACGAAGCGCACTGGGACGACGGCACCTACCACTGCGTGTGCTGCGGCGCCAAGCTGTTCGAGTCATCGACCAAGTTCGATGCCGGCTGCGGCTGGCCCAGCTTCTCCGAAGAAGCGGTGCCCGGCGCCATCAGGAACATCGTCGACCGATCGCACGGCATGGTGCGCACCGAGAACGTGTGCGCCAATTGCGGCGCCCACCTGGGCCACGTGTTCCCCGACGGCCCGACCGAAACCGGCCTGCGCTACTGCATGAACTCGGCGTCGCTCGACTTCCATAAAAAATGAAACTGCTCCTCGACTTCTTCCCCATCCTCCTGTTCTTCGGCGCCTACAAGCTCGCCGACATCTACACCGCCACCGGCGTGCTCATGGCCGCCACCGTGGTGCAGATGGCCATCATCTATGCCATGGAGCGCAAGCTGCAGGCGATGCAGAAGGCCACGCTGGTGCTGATCCTGCTGTTCGGCACGCTCACACTGGTGCTGCACGACGACCGCTTCATCAAGTGGAAGCCTACGGTGTTGTACGGCGCGATGGCCATCGCGCTGGCGGTGGCGCTCTGGGCGCTGAAGAAGAACTTCCTGAAGATGCTGCTGGGCTCGCAGCTCGAGCTGCCCGACCGCATCTGGGGCCGGCTCAACGTGGCGTGGATCGGCTACTGCCTCTTCATGGCGCTGATCAACGGCTACGTGGCGGCGTACTTCACGACCGAGGCCTGGGTCAACTTCAAGCTCTGGGGCTATGTGTTCCCGATCGTCTTCCTGGTGGCGCAGGGTCTCTACATCGCGCCGCACATCAAGGGCGACGACAAGCCGACCGCCTGATGCGCACCGACTCCCTCCCCACCGCCGCCGACCTCGAAGCCGCACTGCGCGAGGCGCTGGCCCCGACGCAGCTCGAAGTAATCGACGAAAGCAGCGCCCACGCGGGCCACGCCGGTGCCAATGCGCAAGGACGAGGCAGCCATTTCCGAGTGCGCATCGCCTCGCCGCTGTTCGCCGGAAAGCCCCGCGTGGCGCGGCATCGGCTTGTGTATGATGCCCTCCAGGTTTTTATCGCGCAGGGCCTTCACGCCATCGCCATCGAGGTGCTTTGAGCCCTCTGTCCGCTTTCTTTCACGCGCCTATTCCTACACGCGCATTTCTTGTCCAGCCTGATATTCATTTCATGAAAAAACACATCTTGCAGGCCGTTGCGGCCGCAGCGTTGATCGGTGCCATTCCGGTGGCGGCTCTGGCGCAGAACGCAGCCATCGTGAACGGCAAGCCGGTGCCCAAGGCACGCATGGACGTTCTGGCGCAGCAGCTGGCCGCCGCAGGACGCCCGGTGACGCCCGAGATGCAGAGCCAGCTGCGTGAGGAAATCGTGGCGCGCGAAGTGTTCATGCAGGAAGCCCAGAAGCAAGGCCTGGACGCCAGCGAGGACTACAAGAATCAGCTCGAACTCGCCCGCCAGGCCATCCTGATCCGCGCGCTGTTCGAGAACTACCGCAAGACCAACCCCATCTCGGACGCCGACGTGAAGGCCGAGTACGACAAGTTCGTTGCTGCCAACGGCGGCAAGGAATACAAGGCGCGCCACATCCTGGTCGAGACCGAAGACCAGGCCAAGAAGATCATGGCCGACCTGAAGAAGGGCGCCAAGTTCGAAGACATCGCCAAGAAGCAGAGCAAGGACCCGGGCTCGGGCGCCAACGGCGGCGACCTCGACTGGGCCAACCCCGCAGGCTTCGTTCCCGAGTTCTCGGAAGCGATGATCAAGCTCAAGAAGGGCGAGACCACCCCCGCTCCGATCAAGACCCAGTTCGGCTGGCACATCATCCGCGTCGACGACATCCGCCAGGCCCAGCTGCCGAAGCTGGAAGAGGTGAAGCCGCAGATCACGCAGCAGCTGCAGCAGCAACGCCTGCAGAAGTACCAGGAAGAACTGCGCGCGAAGGCAAAAGTCGAGTAAGCCTCAGACTTTCTCTTTCATAAAAAAACGGCCCTCGGGCCGTTTTTTTATGGGCCGCCGAAGCGACCTCGGGCGGCGGTCAACCCACCCACTTGCGCGCGTTGCGCCAGATCTGCATCCACGGGCTCAGCTCGCTGCGGTCGCCCGGCGTCCAGCTCATCTGGATGTTGCGGAACACGCGCTCGGGGTGAGGCATCACCGCGGTGAAGCGGCCATCGGGCGTGGTCACAGAGGTCAGGCCGCCCGCGCTGCCGTTCGGGTTGAACGGATACTGCTCGGTCGGTTGGCCGTGGTTGTCCACGAAGCGCATTGCGCCGATGGCCTTGGCGGCGTCGCCGCGGTGCTTGAAGTTGGCATAGCCCTCGCCGTGCGCCACCGCGATCGGCAGGCGGCTGCCGGCCATGCCCTGGAAGAAGATGCTCGGCGATTCGAGCACCTCGACCATCGACAGGCGCGCCTCGAAGCGCTCGCTCTGGTTGGTGGTGAAGCGCGGCCAGGCTTCGGCACCCGGAATGATGTCGGCCAGCTCGGCGAACATCTGGCAGCCGTTGCACACGCCCAGGCCGAAGGTGTCGGCGCGGCCGAAGAAGGTCTTGAACTGCTCGGCCAGCTTCGGGTTGAAGGTGATGCTGCGCGCCCAGCCGATGCCGGCGCCCAGCGTGTCGCCATAGCTGAAGCCGCCGCAGGCGACCACGCCCTTGAAATTGGCGAGGTCCGCCCTGCCCGTCTGCAGGTCGGTCATGTGGACGTCGAAGGCTTCGAAACCGGCTTCGGTGAAGGCGTAGGCCATCTCGACGTGCGAGTTGACGCCTTGTTCGCGAAGGATGGCGACCTTGGGGCGCGATTGCAGGATGGCCGGCGCCGCGGGCTGCGCATTCGGCAGGAACACATGCATGCCGGGGTCCGAAGGCACGCCTGCCGCCGCGTGCTCGGCATCGGCGCAGGCGGGGTTGTCGCGCTCGCGGGCGATCGTCCAGCTGACCGAGTCCCACACCTGGTGCAGGTCGTGCAGGCTCGCGCTGAACACCGACTTGGCATCGCGCCAGACTTCGAGCTTGCCCTTGCCGGCATCCATCGTGGAGCTCGCAGGCCGGGTCTTGCCGACGAAGTGGCTGTGGGTGCTCAGGCCGTGCGAGCGCAGCACCTGCATCACGTCGTTGCGCTCGGCCGTGCGCACCTGCAGCACCATGCCCAGCTCCTCGTTGAACAGCGCCTTGAGCGTGAGCTCTTCGCGCCGCGCGCTGACCTGCTGCGCCCAGTTCTTGGCGTCGCCGGTTTCCATGCGGCTGTCGGAAATGCCATCGCCTTCGGTAACGAGCATGTCGACGTTCAGCGCCACGCCGACATGGCCGGCGAAGGCCATTTCGCAAGCGGTGGCGAACAGGCCGCCGTCGCTGCGGTCGTGCATCGCGAGGATCTTGCCCTCGGCGCGCAGCGCGTTCACAGCATCGACCAGCGCCACGAGTTGCGCCGGGTCGTCGAGGTCAGGCACCTCATCGCCGCTCTGGTTGAGCGTCTGCGACAGGATGCTGCCGGCTATGCGGTGCTGGCCGCGGCCCAGGTCGATCAGCACCAGCGTGGTGTCGGCTTCTTCGGCGTCGAGCTGCGGCGTGAGCGTGCCGCGCACATCGGCCAGCGAGGCGAAGGCGGTGACGATCAGGCTCACGGGCGAGGTGACCTTCCTGGCTTCGCCGTTGTCCTTCCACTGCGTGCGCATCGACAGCGAATCCTTGCCGACCGGAATCGACACGCCCAGCGCCGGGCACAGCTCCAGGCCCACGGCCTTCACGGTCTCGTACAGCGCGGCGTCTTCGCCGGGTTCGCCGCAGGCCGCCATCCAGTTGGCCGAGAGCTTGACGCGCGAAAGTTCGATCGGCGCGGCCAGCAGGTTGGTGATGGCCTCGGCCACGGCCATGCGGCCCGAAGCCGGCGCGTCGAGCGCAGCCAGCGGCGTGCGCTCGCCCATGCTCATGGCTTCGCCGGCAAAGCCCTTGTAGTCGGCCAGCGTCACGGCGCAGTCGGCCACAGGCACCTGCCACGGGCCGACCATCTGGTCGCGGTGGCTCATGCCGCCCACGGTGCGGTCGCCGATGGTGATCAGGAAGCGCTTGGAGGCGACGGTCGGGTGCGAGAGCACATCGATGGCGGCCTTCTGCAGGTCGACGCCTGTCAGGTCGAGCGGTTTGAACGTGCGCGCCACGCTCTTCACGTCGCGGTGCATCTTGGGCGGCTTGCCGAGCAGCACGTCCATCGGCATGTCGACGGGCTGCACCTCGGCGCCTTCGTCGGCCACCAGCAGCTGGCGCTCTTCGGTCGCCACGCCGACCACCGAGAACGGGCAGCGCTCGCGCTCGCAGAAAGCCTTGAACTGCTCGAGCGATTCCGGCGCAATGGCCAGCACGTAGCGCTCCTGGCTTTCGTTGCACCAGATTTCCTTGGGGGCCATGCCCGACTCTTCGAGCGGCACGGCGCGCAGGTCGAAGCGCGCGCCGCGGCCGGCGTCGTTGGTCAGTTCGGGGAAGGCGTTGCTCAGGCCGCCCGCGCCCACGTCGTGGATCGCCAGGATCGGGTTGGCCGCGCCCTGCTGCCAGCAGTGGTTGATGACCTCCTGCGCGCGGCGCTCGATCTCGGGATTGCCGCGCTGCACCGAGTCGAAGTCGAGCTCGGCCGCGTTGGCGCCGGTGGCCATCGAGCTGGCGGCGCTGCCGCCCATGCCGATGCGCATGCCGGGGCCGCCGAGCTGGATCAGCAGCGAGCCGGCCGGGAACTGGATCTTCTTGGTCTGCGTGGCGTCGATGCTGCCGAGGCCGCCCGCGATCATGATGGGCTTGTGATAGCCGCGCTGCACAGTGTCGAGGTCGCTCGCCACGGTCTGCTCGTACTCGCGGAAGTAGCCCAACAGGTTGGGCCGGCCGAATTCGTTGTTGAACGCGGCGCCGCCCAGCGGGCCCTCGGTCATGATCTGCAGCGGGCTCGCGATGTGCTCGGGCTTGCCGTAGTGGCCATCCTCCGGCCAGAGCTTCGACACGGTGAAGCCCGTCAGGCCCGCCTTGGGCTTGGAGCCGCGGCCGGTGGCGCCTTCGTCGCGGATCTCGCCGCCCGCGCCGGTCGAGGCGCCCGGGAATGGGGAAATCGCGGTCGGGTGGTTGTGCGTCTCGACCTTCATCAGCACGTGGTTCAGGGCGCTATCTTTTTGATAGCTCTGCGAGCCGTGGGCGGGAATGAAGCGCTCGATGGTCGCGCCTTCCATCACCGAGGCGTTGTCGGCATAGGCGATGACCGTGTGCTGCGGGTTTTGCTTCTCGGTGTGGCGAATCATCGAGAACAGGCTCTGGGGCTGCGCCTTGCCGTCGATGGTGAACTGGGCGTTGAAGATCTTGTGGCGGCAGTGCTCGCTGTTGGCCTGCGCGAACATCATCAGTTCGACGTCGCTGGGGTTGCGTCCGAGGCGGGTGAAGGCGTCGACCAGATAGTCGATCTCGTCCTCGGCCAGCGCCAGGCCGAAACCCGTGTTGGCGGCCACCAGCGCGGCGCGGCCGCCGGCCTGCACATCGACCTGCGCCATCGGCTGGGCCGGCAGCTCGCTGAAGAGGCTGGCCGCCTGCTCGACGGTGGCCAGCACCGATTCGGTCATGCGGTCATGCAGCGGGCCGGCCACCGCGGCGAGCGTGTCGCCCTCGATCACGGCCGCCTTGCCGATCAACGGGGCCTTGAGCTTCAGGTGGTACTGCGTGACGCGCTCGACCCGGCGCAATGCCAGGCCGCAGTTGTGGGCGATGTCGGTGGCCTTGGAAGCCCAGGGCGACACGGTGCCCAGGCGCGGCGTGACCACCACCGAGGTGCCCGCCTTGGCCGGCGCCTCGAAGGGCTCGCCGTAGGTCAGCAGCGCCGCAAAGCGCTCGCGGCCGGCCGCATCCAGCGCCGCGTCGGTGACCACGAGGTGCACGAACCGGGCCGAAATGCCCTCGATGCGCGGCTCGATGGCCTGCAGCTTCGGCAGCAGCTGCCGCGCGCGGAAGTCGCTGAGCGCGCTGCCGCCCTCGAACATGGTTACGACAGGAAGGGCTTGAGGTGCGGGCTGCGTCACGGTCGATGGGGGCCTCGAGGGCCGCGTTGGAATTCAAGGAAACGAGGCGGACGGCCGCTGACTGGGGTCATCCGCGTTAACCCGGAATTTTAGGCTAACGCCGGGCCGCCCCAAGTTGGCCATCCCCCTTGGGGGGCAGCGGGAACACGAAGTGCCCCGCGTCGGGGGCAGGTTCATTTGCTGGATGGGATAATTCGGGCATGAGCATTAACTACAAAGACGCTGCGGGCATCGAAGCCATGCGGGTCGCCTGCCGCCTTGGCTCCGAGGTGCTGGACTACCTCACCCCTTTCATCAAGCCCGGCATCACCACGAACGATGTCGACCGGCTGGCCGCCGAGTACATGGTCAAGCAGGGCACCACCTCCGCCACGGTGGGCTACATGGGCGCGAGCAGCGTCCCGTTCCCGAAGTCGCTCTGCACCTCGGTGAACCACGTGGTGTGCCACGGCATTCCCAATGACAAGCCCCTGAAGAAGGGCGACATCATGAACGTCGACGTGACCGTCATCAAGGACGGCTGGTTCGGCGACAACAGCCGCATGTTCGTGATCGGCGACGCCTCCATCGCCGCCAAGCGCCTGTGCAGCATCACCTACGAAGCCATGTGGCACGGCATCCTGCAGGTGCGCCCCGGTGCGCATCTGGGCGACGTGGGCCATGCGATCCAGCGGTTCGCCGAGGGCCAGGGCTTCTCGATCGTGCGCGAGTTCTGCGGCCATGGCGTGGGCCAGCGCTTCCACGAAGAACCCCAGGTGCTGCACTATGGCCGCCCGGGCACGATGGAAGAACTCAAGCCCGGCATGATCTTCACCATCGAGCCGATGATCAATGCCGGCAAGCGCGACGTGAAGGAAGACTTCAAGGGCGGCCAATACGACGGCTGGACCATCGTCACGCGCGACCATTCGCTGTCGGCCCAGTGGGAACACACGGTGCTCGTCACCGAGACCGGCTACGAGGTGTTGACGCTGTCCGCGGGCAGCCCGCCGCCGCCCTCCTTCGTCACCTCGACCAAAACCTGACGCGCGCACGCGCTCCCCGGCCGTGATCGAAGCAGCCAAGATCGACGTAGCGATGCTGCGCGAAGCCTACCGCGCCAAGAAGCTCGCCCTGTTCGACACCCTGCGCTTTGCGCGCGCCCCGACCCGCAGCGTGCACGCGGTGCTGCGCCAGCTCTCGGCGCTGGCCGACGAAACGCTCTGCACGCTGTGGCGCGAGGCCGGCTTCGGCGACTCGCTCACGCTGGCCGCCGTGGGCGGTTTCGGGCGCGGCGAGCTGTTTCCGTATTCCGACGTCGACGTGCTCCTGCTGCTGCCGCCGGAGGGCCACGAGAGCGCAATCGACCCGGCCCGCATCGAGGCCTTCATCGGCCATTGCTGGGACGCGGGCCTCGAGATCGGCTCCAGCGTGCGCACGGTCGAGGAATGCCTGGCCGAGGCCGAGAAGGACGTCACCGTCCAGACCTCGCTGCTCGAAGCACGCCTGATCGTGGGCGACAAGAAGCTCTTCACCGCGTTCCGCCGCCGCTTCACCCGCGCCATCGACCCGCAGGCCTTCTTCGTGGCCAAGTCGCAGGAAATGCGGCACCGCCACCAGAAGTTCGACAACACGCCCTACGCACTGGAGCCCAACTGCAAGGAATCGCCGGGTGGCCTGCGCGACCTGCAGACCATCCTCTGGATGACCAAGGCCGCCGGCTACGGCGGCCGCTGGGACGACCTCGCCAAGAACGGCCTGGCCACCCCGTTCGAGGCGCAGCAGATCAAGCGCAACGAGGCCCTGCTCTCGCTGATCCGCGCCCGGCTGCACGTGATTGCCAACCGGCGCGAAGACAGGCTGGTGTTCGACCTGCAGACGGCCGTGGCGGCAAGCTTCGGCTACGAAGGCGAGTCGCAGCGCAAGTCGAGCGAGGCGCTGATGCGGCGCTACTACTGGGCGGCCAAGGCGGTGTCGCAGCTCAACCAGATCCTGCTGCTCAACATTGCCGAGCGCTTGCAGCCCATCGACGAGCAGCACACGCCGATCAACGAGCGCTTCTACGAGCGTGCCGGCCTGATCGAGATCGCCAGCGACGACCTGTACGAACGCGAGCCGCATGCGGTGCTCGAAACCTTCCTGCTGTACCAGAAGACCATCGGCGTGCAGGGCCTGTCGGCGCGCACGCTGCGCGCGCTCTACAACGCGCGCCACGTGATGGACAGCAAGTTCCGCAACGACCCGGTCAACCACGACACGTTCATGCGGATCCTGATGCAGCCCTACGGCATCACGCATGCGTTCCGGCTGATGAACCAGACCTCGGTGCTGGGGCGCTACCTGCGGGTGTTCCGCAGCATCGTGGGGCAGATGCAGCACGACCTGTTCCACGTCTACACGGTGGACCAGCACATCCTGATGGTGCTGCGCAACGTGCGGCGCTTCTTCATCGCCGAGCATGCGCACGAATACCCGTTCTGCTCGCAGCTGGCGGCCGGCTGGGACAAGCCCTGGATCCTGTACGTGGCCGCCCTCTTCCACGACATCGCCAAGGGCCGCGGCGGCGACCACTCCACGCTCGGCGCGCGCGATGTTCAGCGTTTCTGCAAGCAGCACGGCATCGCCCGCGAAGATTCCAGGCTCATCGAGTTTCTGGTGGCCGAGCACCTGGTGATGAGCCAGGTCGCGCAGAAGCAGGACCTGAGCGACCCCGAGGTGATCGGCGCCTTCGCCAAGCGAGTGGGCAACGAGCGCTACCTGACGGCGCTCTACCTGCTGACCGTCGCCGACATCCGCGGCACCTCCCCGCGCGTGTGGAATGCCTGGAAAGGCAAGCTGCTCGAAGACCTGTACCGCTACACGCTGCGCGCGCTGGGCGGACGCATGCCCGACCCGGACGCCGAGGTCGAGTCGCGCAAGCGCGAGGCGCTGGTGCAGCTGGCCCTGCACGCGCAGCGCTTCGAGGCGCACAAGGCGCTGTGGGACACGCTCGACGTGGGCTATTTCATGCGCCACGATGCCACCGAGATCGCCTGGCATGCCAAGCAGCTCTCGCGCTTCGTGCCGCCCAAGAACGTGCCGGTCGACCCGAAGGCCCCGCCTGTGGTGCGCGCACACCTGTCTCCGGTAGGCGAAGGCCTGCAGGTGGTGGTCTACACGCCCGACCAGCCCGACCTGTTCGCGCGCATCTGCGGCTACTTCGACCAGGCGTCCTTCAGCATCCTGGACGCCAAGGTGCACACCGCGAGCAACGGCTACGCACTCGACACCTTCCAGGTGGTGACCACCTTCGTGCCCGACCACTACCGCGACCTGATCAGCATGGTCGAGTCGGGCCTGGCGCAGACACTCACCGAGGCCGGCGCCCTGCCCCCGCCCAGCATGGGCCGGGTCTCGCGCCGGGTGCGCAGCTTTCCGATCAAGCCGCGCATCAGCCTGTTGCCGGATGACAAGGCGCAGCGCTGGCTGCTCAACATCTCGGCCAGCGACCGTGCCGGCCTGCTGTACTCGGTGGCCCGGGTGCTGGCGCGCCATCACCTGAACCTGCAGCTCGCCAAGGTCACGACGCTGGGCGAGCGGGTGGAAGACACCTTCCTGATCAGCGGCCCTGAACTCCAGGGCCAAAAGACGCAACTGGCCATCGAAACCGAATTGATGGAAGCCCTGGCTTCTTGAAATTGCCCTCCCGAAAGCAACCGATGCCATCAGAATGTCGGCCATGGAATCCTTGATCGAACAGCTATCCGACTCCGTCTCCTCGGCCAAGACGCTGGAAGACCTCGCACGCCCGATGCTCGAAATGCTCGAGGCGGCGACGGGCCTGGAGTCGGCTTACCTCACGACCATCGACCTCGAGAAGGGCCGACAGCGCATCTTGTTCGCCCACAACGCCGGTGAATTGTCCCTGCCCGAGGGTGCGCCGGTGCCGTGGGCCGACACGCTCTGCCGGCACGCCCTGGAGGAAGGCCGCATCTACACGGACGACGCCGGCGGTTGCTGGGGCAATGCCGACGCCGCCCGCCGGCTCGGCATCCAGACCTGCGTGAGCGCACCGGTGACGGCCGGAAACGGCGACCTCTTCGGTGTCCTGTGCGGTGCCAGCTCACAACAGCTGCCGCTGCCGCCCCATGCAGAGCCGGTGCTGCGGCTTTTCGCGCGGCTGATCGGCCAGCAGGCGGAGCGCGAGCTGCTCGTCGCAAAGCTCAAGAAAGCCCAGGCCCAGCTCGCCACCCACGCCGCGACCGACGCACTCACCGGCCTGCCCAACCGCCGCGCGCTCACCGACGAACTGCAGCGCATGCTGGCGCAGGGCGCGCGCAGCGGCCAGAGCGTGCTGGTCGGCTACATCGACATGGACGATTTCAAGAAGATCAACGACACGCACGGCCACGAGACCGGCGACGAGTTCCTGTCGGCCATGGCGAAACAGCTCTCGGCCTCGGTGCGCGCAAGCGACATGCTGGCGCGCTTCGGCTCCGACGAATTCGTGGTGATCGGCCTCGGGCCCGCGCTGGACGAATCGCCGCGCACGGGAGCGCGGGCCATGGCCGACCGACTGGCGGAAAACACCATCTTCGAGCTGAAGCTGCGGAACCTGACGATCGACTACAGCGGCGCCAGTGTCGGCGTGGTGGCCGTCGACCCGCGCACGGTCTCCGCCGAGGCCGCCCTGCGCCAGGCCGACACCGCGATGCGCGCCGTCAAGCAAAGCCGCCGGGCCATGGTCCGCGACGCCGTAGTCTCCGCGTCCAGCTGAACGGACACCGCCGCAGCGCTCAGGCGCCGGGCAGCGCCGCCGCGTGGGTACCCCAAAGGGGGGCCCGCTCGTACTGCGCCACCCATTGCACGATGTCCTTGGCCGCCATCGGCATGGCAATGCCGTAGCCCTGGGCGAGCGTGCAGCCCAGGGCGAGCAGCTCTTCGCCCTGCTTCACCGTTTCGACGCCTTCGGCCACCGCCGTGAGCCCGAGCGCGTGGAGCAGCGCGATGATGCCCTGCACGATGGCGTGGTCCTGGCCGTTGTCGAGCATGCCGCGCACGAACGACTGGTCGATCTTCACGGTCGACACCGGCAGCTGGCGCAGGTAGGTGAGCGAGGAGTAGCCGGTGCCGAAGTCGTCGATGGTCACGCCCACGCCCAGCGTCTTGCAGGCTTCGACGAACAGCGCGACGTTCGCGAACTGGCTGATGGCCGTGGTTTCCAGGATCTCGAGCTCCAGCATGCCCGCACCCAGCTTCGGAAACTGCGCCAGGTGCCGCGCGAGCCGTTCGACGAAGTCCCAGCGCATCATGTGGCGCGGCGCCACATTCACGCTCACCGACATCTGCAGGCCCGCCAGGCGCCACTGGTGCGCCTGCCAAAGAGCCGTGGCGATGGCCCAGTCGCCGATCTGCTCGACCAGCGCGTCGTCTTCGATCAGCGGCACGAACTGGGCCGGCGGCAGCAGGCCGCGCTCGGGGTGCTGCCAACGCAGCAGCGCCTCGACGCCGACCACCACGCCGCGCTGCATGTCGACCTTGGGCTGGTAGACCAGGAAGAACTCGCCCTGCAGCAGGCCTTCCTGGATCCGCTGGCGCTCGCGCACCACCTGCTCGTCGGCGCGCGCCTGCGGCGCGTCGAAGTAATGCACCTTGCCATCGGCCGCGCGCTTGGCGAAGAAGGCGGCGTGCTGCGCCTGGCGCAGCGCGGTTTCAGGGGGCGGGCCATTGCTGTCGAGCAGCATGGCACCGATGCTCGCGTCAATGCTGCCCGCCTGGTCATGCCAGCTCCAGGGCTCGGCAAGGGAAGCCTGGATGCGCTCCAGCACCTGGGTGCACTGCGAGGTTCCGAGGCCGGCGAACAGGGCCGCGAATTCGTCGCCGCCCACGCGGGCCATCACGCTCTCGCGCGGCAGCTGAGCCTTGATGCGGCGGGCCACCTCCTTGAGGGCGACATTGCCCGCCACCATGCCAAGGCGGTCATTCAGCGAGGCAAAGCGGTCCACGTCGATGTAGCAGACGGCAGCCAGGCGCTTGCCTGCACGAGCCCAGTCGTCCATCAACGGGCGCAGCACCTCGTCCGGCGGGAGACGTGCCGACCCGTCGTAGTACGACGGCAAAGAGACTGTGGGTTGCTTGTTCGACAAAAGACTGGGCTCCGGAGGTCGCGGGCTATTGTTCCCCCAATTGGGGCGATTGCGTGTGTGGTAGCTAATATTAGTTACATGAGCGCTGTATTCGCGCAACACCCGAGCCCCCGCGCCTCGTCTTCTAGCCGCAATAGGCACCGACCACGCGGCCGGTCGGTTCGACCTGCACATTGAGCCTCGCCGTGTCCTGCACCGGATCGGCTTTTTCCGTGGCGGGCACCGTACGTGCCAGGCGGGCGCCGGCGCGCTGGCGCATCTCTTCCAGCAACTGCTGGCTGACGCGCAGGCCCAGGCCAAACCGCACGGCAGCAGCCTGGCAGGTTTCAGGCGGCGTGACGAAGCTCGGGGGTTCGGGGACTTCCGATGTCAGGGGCCGGTCGGCCGGTGGCGTCTGGCAGCCAGCCAGCAAAAGGCCCATGGCCACGGCCGGCAGACCGATCCAGTGGCGACCGTTGGTGATGCGCATCTGTCTTGCTCCTTCTTCAAACTGCAACCTGAGCAGGAGCTTATTCAATTCCGAGGGGCGATCCCCTGCACGGATCAAGGCAATGGATCTCGGAGCCTCGACAAAATCACGCTGCGGCCGTTCGGAGTCGCATTCGAGGCGTATGCTGGAAGCGACGCGCGCAGTTCAGGCCCACCCGCCACACACCATGACACCGCCCCCTGCCACCGTTTTTCTGATCGACGTCGACAACACCCTGCTCGACAACGACGGCATCATCGCCGACCTTCGCACCCATCTCGAACAGTCCTTCGGCGCCGAAAGCGCCAGCCGCTACTGGACGGCCTTCGAGCAATTGCGCAACGAGCTCGGCTATGTCGACTACCTCGGCGCCCTGCAACGCTACCGCGCCGAGGAAAGCAGCCGCGGCATGAGCAATTCGCGGCTGCTGCTGATGTCGGAATTTCTCATCGACTACCCCTTTGCCGACCGGCTCTACCCCGGCGCGCTGGAGACGCTGAAGCACCTGCGCGAGCGCGGGCCCACGGTGATCCTGTCCGACGGCGACGTCGTGTTCCAGCCGCGCAAGGTGCAACGCTCCGGCCTTTGGGACGCCACAGAGGGCCGCGTGCTGATCTACGTGCACAAGGAACAGATGCTCGACGCCGTCGAGCAGTGCTACCCCGCGCGGCACTACGTGATGATCGACGACAAGCTGCGCATCCTCTCAGCCATGAAGGCCATCTGGGGATCGCGCCTGACGACGGTCTTTGTGCGGCAGGGGCACTATGCGCTCGACACGCAGGCCAACGCCGCATATGCGCCCGCCGACATCGCCATCGAGCGCATCGGCGACATCGTCAACCTCGACTTTCCACCCGCATGAGCCAAGCAACCAACCCTCTCGCGGGAAAGCCCGCACCCATCGAACTGCTGGTCAACGTACCGCGCCTGATCTCCGCCTACTACACCGGACGGCCCGATCCGTCGGTGCCGAGCCAGCGCGTGGCCTTCGGCACCTCGGGGCACCGCGGCTCCTCGTTCGACGATGCGTTCAACGAATGGCACGTGCTGGCGATCAGCCAGGCGATCTGCGACTACCGCAAGCAGAAAGGCATCGACGGGCCGCTGTTCCTCGGGATCGACACGCACGCGCTGTCGACACCGGCCTTCAACAGCGCCGTCGAGGTACTCGCGGCCAACGGGGTCGAGCTGATGATCTCGAAGGATGACGAATACACGCCGACGCCGGCCGTGTCGCACGCCATCCTGGCCTTCAACCGCGGGCGCACGACGGGACTCGCCGACGGCATCGTCATCACCCCTTCGCACAACCCACCCGAGAGCGGCGGCTTCAAGTACAACCCGCCGAACGGTGGACCGGCGGGCACCGACATCACCTCGGCCGTCGAGGCGGCCGCCAACAGGATGCTGGCCAACGGGCTCGAAGGTGTGAAGCGCATGCCGCTCGCGCAGGCGCTACGCGCCTCGACCACGCACCGGCACGACTACCTGAACACCTATGTCGAAGACCTGGCGCAGGTGCTCGATATGGATGCCATTCGCGGCGTCGACATCGACCTGGGCGTCGACCCGCTGGGCGGCGCAGGCGTGCGCTACTGGCCCGCGATTGCCGAGCGCTACAAGCTCGCGCGGCTGAACGTACTGAGCCAGGAGGTCGACCCGACCTTCCGCTTCATGTCGCTCGACTGGGACGGCCGCATCCGCATGGACCCGTCGTCGCCCGACGCCATGCACAAGCTGATCGAACTGCAGGGCCGCTTCGGCATCGCCTTCGCCTGCGACACCGACCATGACCGCCACGGCATCGTGGCGGGCAGCACGGGCCTGATGCAGCCCAACAGCTACCTCGCGGTGATGATCGACTACCTCTACACGCACCGCCCGCAATGGCCGGCGCAGGCGGCCGTCGGCAAGACGGTGGTCAGCAGCCAGATGATCGACCGCGTGACGGCGCGGCTAGTGCGCAGGCTGTACGAGGTTCCGGTGGGCTTCAAGTGGTTCGTCGACGGGCTGGTCGATGCGTCGCTGGCTTTCGGCGGCGAAGAAAGCGCGGGCGCGACCTTCCTGCGCAAGGACGGCTCGGTGTGGACCACCGACAAGGACGGCCTCGTGCCCGCCCTGCTCTCGGCCGAGATCGCCGCGCGCACCGGGCGCGACCCTGGCGAGCGCTATGCCAAACTGACGCAGGCGCTGGGCCAGCCGGTGTCCGATCGCGTGGATGCCGCAGCTACGGTGGAGCAGAAGAAGCGGTTGTCGAGCCTGTCGCCCGAGCAGATCCGCTCGACCGAACTGGCGGGCGACCGGATCGTCAACGTGCTGAGCCATGCGCCGGGCAATGGCGCGGCCATCGGTGGCGTGAAGGTCGTGACCGAGAGCGGCTGGTTCGCGGCGCGGCCCTCCGGCACCGAGAACATCTACAAGATCTACGGCGAGAGCTTCAAGGGCAAAGACCACCTCGCGCGCATTCTTGAAGAAGCGCAGCACGTGGTGGACGGGGCACTCTCTGCGCCCTGAAGGAATGCAGGCGCTGATGCTTCGGCCGACCCCGGGCGGCGTTCGTGGCTTAACCCTCCAGCAGCTCCACGCACAGCGTCGCCACCGCGCCTGCCACCTCGGAACGCGCCTGCAACGCGTGCACGGCAAGGTCCAGCGTGCCCTGCGCCACCGGCCCCGTCAGCACCAGCACCTGCGGGCCGACGCCGGGGCGTTCAGCCGCCAGCGCGACCTGGCGCACCGGCACCTTCTGCTCCGCGAGGCAGGCCGTGACCGCCTGGATCTGGCTGACGGCGCACACCGGCACCCGCAGGTAGTGCGAGGTGTGCACGGCGGCACGCGGCAACACCGCCAGGGCGTTCGTCGCGTGCTCATGCACACCGAGGTGCGGCACGTGCTGCGCGGCATTCACGCCGTCGAGCCGCGCCACATCCACGAGATCGGCGATCACCGCCGAGGCCGTCTGCTCCGAACCGGCGCCCGCACCGTAGTACATCGTCAGGCCCGCCGCATCGCTCTTGACCATGACGGCGTTCATCGAACCGTTCACCTGTGCCATCAGATGCGTGGCGGGCACGAGCGCGGGCTCCACGCGAAGCTCGACGCCCGACGCCTGCCGGCGCGCCACGCCCAGCAGCTTGATGCGGTAGCCCAGTTGCTCGGCGCAGGCCACGTCCAGTCCTTGCAGGGCGGTGATGCCCTCCACTTGCACATCGGCGAAGCGCAGCGGCATGCCGAAGGCGTTGGCGGCCAGCAAAGACAGCTTGTGCGCGGCGTCGATGCCTTCGATGTCGAAGCTCGGGTCGGCCTCCGCATAGCCCAGCGCCTGGGCCTGCGCGAGCGCGGCGGCGAAGTCGAGGCCTTCATCGCGCATCTTGCTCAGGATGAAATTGGTGGTGCCGTTGATGATGCCGGCCACCCACTCGATGCGGTTGGCCGCCAGGCCTTCACGCAGCGCCTTGACGATGGGAATGCTCACGGCCACCGCCCCCTCGTAGGCCACGGTCACGCCCTGTTTTCGCGCGGCGGCGAAGATCTCGGCGCCGTGCACCGCGAGCAATGCCTTGTTGGCCGTGACCACATGCTTGCCGTGCGCAATGGCGGCCAGCACCCAGTCGCGCGCGGGACCGGTGCCGCCGGCCACCTCCACGACCACGTCGACGTCGGGATGCGCGGCAACCTGCATCGGGTCGGCCGTGAGCGCAACGCCCTCTCCCACGATGCTGGCGGCGCGCTCCAGGTTGCGCGCGGCAACGATCACAAGTTCGATAGCCCGGCCGGCCCGCGCCGCGATGTCGGCCTGGTTGCGCACGAGCACGCGGAAGGTGCCCGAACCCACGGTTCCGATACCGATCATCCCCACGCGCAGGGTACGGTTCAGCGCAGGGCGGCTGTGCAGGGGCTCGAGGGATTCAACGGGGTCGCGGTACATGGACATCTCCAGACGAAAAAACAAAACCCAGCTGCCAGAGCTGGGTTCATTCGTTCGGGGAGAGAGCGATACACCAGGTGGCTGCCGGAACGGCCACCTGCGCGTGCTCAGGTGGCCGCGGTGGTAATGGTGGTAATCATTCGAGCAACGACCATCGCCTGCGCGGAGGCAGGCGGCATCATGCGAGCCATCAGGGCTGCATCGGATGCGGGGTGGAAATCGTGGCTCGACATGAAGGCCCGGAGTGTACAGGACCCCGGCCGTGCCCGGCTCAGCGCGCGGCCGACAGCCGCTTTTCGAGCCACACGCTGTAGCGCGAGAGCCCGAAGCACAGCACCCAGTACACAGCCGCGATGAAGAGATAGCCCTCAAGATAGAACGGCCGCCACGTCGGATCACCGCCCAGCGCCAGGCCCAGCGCGCCCGTCAACTCGAACAGGCCGACCACGGTGACGAGCGAGGTGTCTTTCAGCGTACCGACCACGCTGTTGGTCAGTGCGGGCACCACGAGGCGCAGCGCCTGCGGCAGCACGATGTCGCGCTGCACCGGCCAGCGGCCGAAGCCCAGCGCCATCGCCACTTCGGTCTGCCCGCGCGGCACGGCCTGCAGGCCGCCGCGGATGATCTCGGCCAGGTACGCCGCCACGAACAGCGTCAGCCCCGCGAGCACGCGCACCAGCACGTCGGGCTGCCATCCGGCCGGCCACAGCAGCGGCAACAGGAACGAGGCCATGAACAGCACCGAAATCAGCGGCACGCCGCGCACCAGTTCGATGTAGCTCGCACTCAGCGTGCGCACCACGGGCCAACCCGAGCGGCGGCCCAGCGCCAGCAACAAGGCCAGCGGAAAGGCCAGCGCCAGCCCCACCACCGCGAGCCCGATGGTCAGCGGCAGGCCGCCCCAGCGGCTCGTCGGCACATGGCTCAGTCCCAGGACGCCGCCACGCATCAGCAGCACGAACAGCAGCAGCGCGCCGATCCACAGCGGCACGAGCCACCAGCGCCAGCTCCGCGGCCAGGCGCTGAGCACGGTGACGGCGGACAGCACGACGACCGCGATGGCCGGGCGCCATTGCTCTTCATACGGAAAGCGCCCGAACAGCATCGGCCGCCACTTCTCTGCCACCACGCCCCAACAGGCGCCGTGCCGCACGGCCCGGCAGGCCTCGGCGTCGGGCCGGAACACCGCATGCACGATGCCCCACTCGACGGCGTGGAAGCCGCCCCACGCGAGCAGCGCAAGCAACAGCACCGTCGCCAGCGCCCGCAGCGGCGAACCCCAGAGTTCGCTGCGCCACGCGACGGGTTCCTGCGTGACGCGCCTCATTGCCAGCCTCGCAATGCAACGCGCGCGTTGTAGCGGTTCATGCCGAACGAGATCAGCAGTGACAACAGCAGATAGACCGCCATGATGATCGCGATGCACTCGAAGGCCCGGCCATTCGAACCGATGGTGGTGTTGGCCACCGACACCAGTTCCGGATAGCCCACGGCCACAGCGAGCGACGAGTTCTTGGTGAGGCTCAGCAGCTGGTTGGTGAGCGAAGGCACGATCACCCGCAGCGCCTGCGGCAGGATCACGATGCGAAGCTGCTGCACCGGCGACAGGCCCAGCGCCTGCCCCGCGAGCACCTGCCCCTGCGAGACCGACAGGATGCCTGCGCGCACGATCTCCGCCACGAACGCGGCCGAATAAAAGGTCAGGCCCGCCACGATGGTCACGTACTCGGGGCTCAATGCAGCGCCGCCACTCACGCCGAAGTCGCCACGCTCGGGAAACTCGAAATGCGTGGGCCACCAGCCGCCCTCGCCTGCCACGGGCCATGGCACGCTGAGGCCGCCCTTGCTGAGCCACACGCCGGGCAGCAACCGAACAGGCTCCGTCGGGTCGGGCAGCAGGTTGGCCATCGCGAAGGCCAGCATCAGCAACTGCACCAGCAGCGGCACGTTGCGCAGCAACTCGACGTATGCGGTGCAGATGCCGCGCAGCAGCACGTGCGGCGCCAGTCGGCCGATGCCGATGAGCGTGCCGAGCACGACCGAGAAGATGGCCGCCGGCACCGCCGCGCGCACCGTGTTGATCAGGCCCGCGAGAAACGCGCGCCAGAACGGCTGGTTCGCGTCGAAGTCCAGCCAGCCTTCGCTGATCGAGAAGCCCGCGGGCTCGGTGAGAAAGTCGAAGCCGGAGCGCACGCCGCGTGCACGCAGCACCTCGAGCGCATGGTGAACCACCCAGACCGCGCCGGCCACGACGGCCAGCACCAGCAGCGCCTGGACGGCCCATGCCAGCCAGACCCCGCGGCGCGAGGCCCTGGCGCTCATCGAACCGGGGGTGCGTAGATCAGGCCGCCCTTGTTCCAGAGGTTGTTGGAGCCGCGCGGCAGCTTGAGCACCGACTTCGGCCCGACGTTGCGCTCGAACATCTCACCGTAGTTGCCCACGGCCTTGATCGCGCGGAACGACCAGTCCTTGTCGAGGCCCAGCAGCTTGCCGAGGTCTTCGCCGGTGCCGACCAGGCGCTGCTGCGCCGGGTCCTTGCTGCTGGCCTTGAGCTCGTCGGCATTGGCCTGCGTGACGCCGAACTCCTCGGCCTCGATGAGCGCATTGGGCACCCACTTGGCGATGGCGAACCATTCGTCGTCGCCACGGCGCACCAGCGGCGCGAGCGGCTCCTTGGAGATCAGCTCGGGCAGGATGACGTAGTCGTCGGGGTTCGGCGCTTCCTTGTTGCGCAGGCCGGCCAACGCCGAGGCGTCGGTCGTGAAGGCCTGGCAGCGGCCCGAGAAGAAAGCCTTGAACGAAGCCTCGAAGCTTTCGAAGACGACGGTCTTCACCGGGATGTTCTGCGCGCGGAAGTAGTCCGACACGTTCTTCTCGTTGGTGGTGCCCGACTGCGTGCAGATGGTCGCGTTCTTGAGTTGCTTGGCGCTCGTTACCTTGAGCTTCTTCGGCACCAGGAAGCCCTGGCCGTCGTAGTAGGTGATGGTGGTGAAGTTGAAGCCCAGCGAGGCATCGCGCGTGAGCGTCCATGTCGTGTTGCGCGCGAGGATGTCGATCTCGCCGGCCTGCAGGGCCGAGAAGCGCTGCTGCGAATTGAGCGGCACGAAGTCGACCTTCTTGCCGTCGCCAAGCACGGCGGCCGCGATGGCGCGGCAGGTGTCGACGTCGAGGCCCGACCAGTTGCCCTGGGTGTCCGGTGCGGAAAAGCCCGCCACGCCGTTGGTCACGCCGCACTTGACGGTGCCGCGCTGCTTGACCGCATCGAGCGTCTTGCCGGCGAAGGCCGGCGCAGCAGCGGCGAGCACGATGACGGAGGCTGCGGCAAGCAATGCCGGACGGAAACGATTGTTCATTGGTGTTCTCCTCAACAGTAGGCAAAAGGCAGTGTACGGGCCGACACGAGACTCTGCCAAAGAACCACGGGTTTGATGCATATGCCCGTAGCCCGACGCAAATCCGGTGCCCGAAGACGCTGCAGGTTCACTACCATACGGCCCTCGAATCACTACAACTGGAATCCACACAAATGGTCAAATCCGACGACACCGGCAAGTTCATCCTGCGCGTCGCGCTTGGCGTCCTGATCCTGCTGCACGGCATCGCCAAGCTCCAGGGCGGCGTCGGCTTCATTTCCGGCATGCTGGCCCAGCATGGTCTGCCGGGCGGGCTGGCCTACCTGGTCTATATCGGTGAAGTGGTGGCGCCCGTGCTGCTTATCGTCGGTCTCTACACGCGGCCTGCGGCATGGATCGTCGCGATCAACATGCTCGTGGCTTTCACGCTGGTCCACATGAAGGACCTGACCTCGCTCGGCAAGCAAGGCGGCTGGGCACTGGAAATGCAAGGCATGTTCCTGTTCGCGGCACTCGCCATCGCCCTCATGGGCGGCGGCCGCTTCGCGCTCAGCAGCAAATACAACTGAACCGGCTCAATCGTCGTCTGCCGCGTCGAGGCCCGGAAACAGGACCTCGGTGTAGCCGAAGCGCGAGAAATCGCGCACCCGCATCGGGTACAGCTTGCCCAGCAGATGATCGACTTCATGCTGCACCACGCGCGCATGAAAGCCGGTGGCGACCCGGTCGATCGGGTCGCCGTAGGGGTCGAACCCGGTATAGCGGATGTTGGCGAAGCGCGGCACCACGCCGCGCAGGCCCGGCACCGACAGGCATCCTTCCCACCCCTCTTCCTCCTCGTCGTCCAGCGGCGTGATGACGGGATTGAGCAGCACGGTGCGCGGCACCGGTGGCGCATCGGGATAGCGGGGATTCACGACATCGGTGCCGAAGATCACGAGTTGCTGGTCCACGCCGATCTGCGGTGCGGCAAGGCCGGCACCGTTGACCGCATGCATGGTTTCGAACATGTCGCGCACCAGCAGGTGCAGTTCGTCGGTGTCGAAGGCGGCCACGGGCTGCGCGATGCGCAGCAGCCGGGGGTCGCCCATTTTCAGGATTTCGCGGATGGCCATGGCGGGATTATCGCGACAGGCCCGCAGCCGCCGCGATCAGGGAGGCGTCTGGGTCTTGGAGTCCGGCGAAGTCCACAGGCGCGCATTGCCGCGCGGCGGTGTCGGGATGGAGCCTGGTCCTCCACCGGTAACGGGCGGACGCGGTGCGACGCCCGGTCGGCCAGCGCCCCAATTGCCTGACGGGCGTCCGACCACGCCGGGATTCGGATAGACAGGGCGCGCGGCCGGATAGCCTGGCCGGCCGTAGTACGGACGGTCGTAGTAGTACGGACGCCGCTGCTCGTAGTAGCCGCCACCCTGGATGTAGACCGGCGCGGGTGAAACGACCACGGGCGACGGTTCGCTGTAGTAAGGCCCCGACGAGTAGCCGCCGCCATAGTAGGGATCGGCGGGCACGCCCACGCAGCCGCTCAGCAACGCAACGCCGCCGAGCGCGGCGCAAGCACCAAGAACACGAATTTTTTGCATGAGGGACTCCTTGTGGCCTTCGATTAGTTTTCAACGCCAGGTTGTAGACCCTGTTGACTGCGTTCCGATGAAGTCGCGTAACGACCGGTAAAGGGCCTGTCGGCACCTCTGCGGCTTACTCCGCCGGAACACCGTTGGCGAGTATCTCCAGCATACGCGCCTCATCGATGATCTCGACGCCGTTCTCACGCGCCTTGTCGAGCTTGCTCCCGGCCTCTTCACCGGCCACGAGGTAATGGGTCTTCTTGCTGACCGAGCCGGAAACCTTGGCTCCGGCTGCCTCCAATTTATCCTTCGCTTCGTCGCGGCTCAGCGTAGGAAGCGTGCCGGTGATGACGAAGGTCAGACCCGCCAAAGGCTTCGGCGCCCTGGCGGCGGGCTCGCCCTCTTCCCAGTTCAGGCCGCAGGCGCGCAATTGCTCGACCACTTCGCGGTTGTGCGGCTGATCGAAGAAGGTGCGCAGGCTTTGCGCCACCACCGGTCCCACGTCGTTCACTTCGAGCAGTTGCTCCTCGCTCGCGTCCATGATCGCGTCGAGCTTGCCGAAGTGCTTGGCCAGGTCCTTCGCGGTGGTTTCGCCCACGTGGCGGATGCCAAGGCCGAACAGGAAGCGCGGCAGCGTAGTCTTCTTCGAGGCCTCGAGCGCGTCGACAAGGTTCTTCGCCGACTTCTCGGCCATGCGGTCCAGCCCGGCCAGCGTGGTGAAACCCAGTTTGTAGAGATCAGGCAAGGTGCGGATCAGGTTGGCGTCGACCAGTTGCTCGACCAGCTTGTCGCCCAGTCCGTCGACATCCACCGCACGCCGCGCCGCGAAGTGCAGGATGGCTTCCTTGCGCTGCGCCGCGCAGAACAGGCCGCCGCTGCAGCGGTAATCGACCTCGCCCTCCTCGCGCACGGCTTCCGAATCGCACACGGGGCACTTGTGCGGCATGGTGAAAACTGCGCCGCGCTGATCGTCGGGCTTGGCCAGGCTGTCAGGCGCCACGCCGACCACTTCGGGAATCACATCGCCGGCACGGCGCACGATCACCGTGTCGCCCACGCGCACGTCCTTGCGGCGCGCCTCGTCTTCGTTGTGCAGCGTGGCATTGGTCACGGTCACGCCGCCGACGAACACCGGCGCGAGCTTGGCGACCGGCGTGAGCTTGCCGGTGCGTCCGACCTGGATCTCGATGCCGACCACCTCGGTCAGTTGCTCCTGCGCCGGGTACTTGTGGGCCACGGCCCAGCGCGGCTCGCGCGAGACAAAGCCCAGTTGCCGCTGCAGCTCGATGCTGTCGACCTTGTAGACCACGCCGTCGATGTCATAGGGCAAGGCGTCGCGTTGGCGGCCGATGTTCTCGTGGAAAGCTATGAGTTCAATCGCACCTGTCGCGCGCGCCGTCTGCCTGGCCACGGGAAAGCCCCAGGCATCGAACTGCTGCAGCCAGTCGAATTGCGTCGGGCAGTCGGGTCCGCCCTCGGCCGCTGGCGTCACCTCGCCCAGCCCGTAGGCAAAGAAGCTCAGCGGCCGCGCCGCGGCAATCGCCGGGTCGAGTTGGCGCACCGCGCCGGCAGCGGCATTGCGCGGATTGACGAACACCTTCTCGTTCTTCTGCCCGTCCGCGATCTTCTGGCGCTGGCGCTCGTTGAGCGCGTCGAAATCGGCGCGCTTCATGTAGACCTCGCCGCGCACCTCGACCACCGGCGGCGCCGTACCGTTGAGGCGCAACGGAATCTCGCGCACGGTGCGGATGTTCTGCGTGACGTCTTCGCCCACCTCGCCGTCGCCGCGCGTGGCGGCCTGCACCAGCACGCCGTTCTCGTAGCGCAGGTTCATGGCAAGGCCGTCGAACTTCAGCTCGCAGACGTAGGCGACCTGTGGTCCGTCCTCGGACAGGCCCAGCTCCTTGCGCACGCGCGCATCGAAGGCGCTCGCGCCGGCGGGCGTGATGTCGGTCTCGGTGCGGATCGACAGCATCGGCACCTTGTGGCGCACCTTGACGAAACCGTCGAGCACCTTGCCGCCCACGCGCTGCGTCGGTGAATCGGGCGTGCGCAGGTCGGGAAACTCGGTTTCGATGGCCTGAAGGCGCTGGAAGAGCCTGTCGTACTCGGCGTCCGGCAGTTCGGGCGTGTCGAGCACGTAGTAGAGATGGGCGTGGCGGTGGAGCTGTTCGCTCAGTGCGGCGGCTTCGCGTGCCGCTTCGTCGCGCGTCGTCATGGGTGTCTCCCGGAGGTCGGAGTTGTTAGCTGAAGAGGCGCCGTGCCAGCGGCGAGCCCGCAGCGAGGTCGCGCGCATCGAGCGTGTCGTAGAGCTGCTCGAGGTCGGCGCCGATCACGTCCATTGTCTCGTCGCGCAGCAGCTGGCCGTCGCTGTCGGTGACCACGCCGTCCATCTCGCGCGCCAGCGTGGCGGCGGCTTCGCGCATGCGGCGGAACGGCTCTTCGCCACGGTCGACCTGCGGCACGTCGAGGCTCAGGCTGAGTTCGCGGATGGCCGACTGGGCCGGGTCGTCGGCCAGCGCGGCCTGCGTGTCGAAGGCCAGCCCGAGGATCGGTGGCAGGCCGGCTTCACTGGTGGGTAGCACCATGCGCCCCGGGATGATGCCGGCCACGAAGCCGAGCCGCGCCGCGTTCTGCTGCACATAGCCAGGACTCCAGGCCGCATGCAATGCGCGCAGGACAAAACCCAGTTGCGCGTCGTGCGCACTAGCGAACTGATCGAGCTCGCGGGCGCGCGCCACTTCGTCGAGCATCTCGGGAAACTCGGGCGCGCCGTTGACGGCGTCGGCAAAGGCCTGGGCCTTGACCACGAATTCGGAGTACTCGATCTCGTTGAGCGCACCCGTGCGGTTGGCCAGCTGCACGCCGACCTGGAAAGCGCTGTAGCGCTGGCCGGCCACCGGCGGCTCCCACTGGCCGGTGTGTTCATTCAGGCCTTCGATGGCCACCGGCTTGCTGCCCGCGCGCCGTGTCGGCGGCATGGCGGCGATGGCGGCATCGCCCGAGGCGAGGCCATCGAGCGAGATCGGTGCGATCACGTCGATCAGCGGGTCGAGCCCGCCGCGGCGTTCGCCGGTCGCCACGGGCACGCCGCTGGGCGCCGGCAGGTCGGGGTCGAACAGGGGTTCATGGCGGTCTGCCCCCTGTATCTGGTGCGGATCGGCATGCAGCATCGGCTCCATGCCGCCGCCGCTCTCCGCCAATGCGCGCTCGGCTTCATCGAGCGCGATGTCGATCGCATCGGGCTGGCGCGGCGCATTGCGGCGCGACATCAACGTGTTGTAGGCAACGACGGCCGCGAGAACGAGGCCGCCGAGGATGGTCAGGGCGAGAGTGAGGCTGCTCATGGGTGCCGCTCGGCTTACGCGGCTTCGACCATCGAGACCGCCGACTCCATGTCGACCGCAACGATGCGCGACACGCCCTGCTCCTGCATCGTCACGCCGATCAGCTGCTCGGCCATTTCCATGGCGATCTTGTTGTGGCTGATGAAGAGGAACTGGGTTTCGCGGCTCATGGCTGTCACGAGTTTGGCATAGCGCTCGGTGTTCGCGTCGTCCAGCGGCGCGTCCACTTCGTCGAGCAGGCAGAAAGGGGCCGGGTTGAGCTGGAAGATGGCGAACACGAGCGCAATGGCCGTGAGCGCCTTCTCGCCGCCCGAGAGCAGGTGGATGGTCTGGTTCTTCTTGCCCGGGGGCTGCGCCATCACCTGCACGCCGGAGTCGAGGATTTCGTCGCCCGTCATCATCAGCTTGGCGTTGCCGCCGCCGAACAGCTCGGGGAACATGCGGCTGAAGTGCTCGTTGACGACCTTGAAGGTGCCGCCCAGCAGGTCGCGCGTTTCGGCGTCGATCTTGCGGATGGCGTCTTCGAGCGTGCCGATGGCCTCGTTCAGGTCGGCCGACTGTGCGTCGAGGAAGGTCTTGCGTTCGCTCGCGATGGCGAGTTCGTCGAGCGCGGCCAGGTTCACCGCGCCGAGCGCGACCACCTCGCGGTTGAGCCGGTCGATTTCGCCTTGCAGGCCAGTGAGCTTGACCTTGTCGGTTTCGATCGACTGCTCGATGGCTTCGAGATCGGCGCCGGCATCGTCGAGCAGCTGCTGGTACTGCTCGACGCCCAGACGCGCGGCCTGTTCCTTCAACTGGAACTCGGTGATGCGCTGGCGCAGCGGATCGAGTTCGCGTTCGAGCTGCAGGCGGCGCTCGTCGCTCGCGCGCAGCTTGAGCGTGAGGTCGTCGTACTGGCTGCGCGCCGAGCCCAGCGCGGCTTCGCGTTCGAGCTTGAGCGACAGGGCATCCTGCAGGCCGGCCTGCGCGGCGGCATCGGACAGCCGGGCCAGTTCGGCCCGGGCGCGCTCGTCTTCGTCGGTCAGTGCCACGGTCTGCTGCGCCGCGGTTTCGATGGAGCGATTGAGCTCCCCGCGGCGGGCTTCGAGCGTGCGCTGCGAGAAGGTCGCTTCCTGCGCCTGGCGCTCGAGGCTGCGGTGCTGCTCGCGGCTCGCGCTCAGCGCGCGGCCGGCTTCGATCACGCGCTCGTCGAGTTGCGCGTGGCGCTCCTGGCTGTCGGCCAGCTGCATGTCGAGCTCTTCGAATCGGCCTTCGGCGGCGATGCGCCTCTCCTGCAGTTCTTCGAGCTGCGCGTCGACTTCGCCGAGGTCGGCGGCCAGCTGCTGGCTGCGCGCGCGGGTCTGCTCGGCGAGCTGTGTCATGCGCAGGGTCTCGACCTGCAGTTCGTGCGCGCGCGACTGGGTCTCGGCGGCTTCGCGACGTGCGGTCACGAGGCGCTGCGCGGCGTCGGCGTAGGCGGCTTCGGCGCGGACCAGGGCCGTACGCGCTTCTTCGTTGATGAGTGTCTGGGCGCGCAGCTGGCGCTCCAGGTTTTCCATTTCCTGCTGGCGGGCCAGCAGGCCGGCCTGTTCGGAGTCGGGCGCGTAGAAGTTGACGCTGTGCGAAGACACGGCGTGGCCACTCTGCACGTAGATGACTTCGCCAGGCTGCAGTGTGGCGCGCTGGGCCAGCGCTTCCTCGAAGCTCGCAGCGGTGTAGCAGCCACGCAGCCAGCCGTTCAGCAGGGCCTGCTGGCCGGCATCGTTCAGGCGAAGCAGGCTGGACAGGCGCGGCAGCGCGGCCGAGCCTTCGGGCGCTCCGGCGGTGGGCGGGCTGTAGAAGGCAAGCTTGGCGGGCGGCGCATCGTTGCCGAAGGCGCGCACCATCTCCAGGCGGCTGACTTCGAGCGCACCCAGGCGTTCGCGCAGCGCGGCTTCGAGCGCGTTTTCCCATCCCTGCTCGACGTGGATGCGGCTCCACAGGCCTTGCAGGCCGTCGAGGCCGTGCTTGGCGAGCCAGGGCGCCAGCTTGCCGTCGGTCTTGACCTTTTCCTGCAGCGCGCGCAGCGCTTCGAGGCGGGCCGAGAACTCTGCATGGCGGGCGCCCTCGGTGTTGACGGCCTGCTGCTTCGCGCGGCGGTCGTCGTCGAGTTGCGGCACGGCTTCCTGCAGCTCATGCAGGCGGGCGTCGGCTTCGCTCGCGGCCTCTTGCGCCATGGCGTGCTGCTCCTGCATCTCGAGCAGGCGGGCTTCGTCGGGCGCGGCCAGCGCGTTCTGGTCGGCGCGCAGGCGCTCGCTGCGCTGCGTGAGCTGGCGGCTCTGCTCTTCGATGTTGCGCTGGTCGGCGGCCAGCACCTGGATCTGCTGCTGTACCTGCGACACGGTCGTGCGCTGGGCGTTGGCCTCGTCCTGGGCGCGCTGCACGGCTTCCTCGAGCTCGGGCATGCGCGCGTCGTGCTCTTCGAGCTGGGCGGCCAGCAAAATGGCCTGCTCCTCGGCGTCCACGCCGGCACCGGCCAGCATTTCGATCTCGGCCTCGGCCTCTTCGCGGCGGCGGCCCCACTGGCCCATCTGCTCGCGCAGTTGCACCAGGCGCTGCTCGACGCGCTGGCGGCCTTCGACCACGAAGCGGATCTCGCCCTCGAGCCGGCCGACTTCGGCGCTCGCCTCGTACAGCTTGCCCTGCGCCTGGTTGACCTGGTCGCCGGCGCCGTAATGGGCCTGGCGCACCGTTTCGAGTTCGGCCTCGATGTGGCGCAGGTCGGCGGTGCGCGATTCGAGGTCGTTGATCGCCTTTTCGGATTCGAACTTGATCTTGGCCTGGTCGGCGTTGCTTTCGCTGCGCTTCAAGAACCACAGCTGATGCTGCTTCTTCGTAGCGTCGCCTTGCAGCATGTTGTAGCGCGCAGCCACCTCGGCCTGCTTCTCGAGCTTTTCGAGATTGGCGTTGAGCTCGCGAAGAATGTCCTCGACCCGCGTGAGGTTCTCGCGCGTATCGCCCAGGCGGTTTTCGGTTTCGCGGCGGCGTTCCTTGTACTTGGACACGCCCGCAGCCTCTTCGAGGAAAAGGCGCAGCTCTTCGGGCTTGGACTCGATGATCCGGCTGATCGTGCCCTGGCCGATGATGGCGTAGGCACGCGGCCCGAGGCCGGTGCCGAGGAACACGTCCTGCACGTCGCGGCGGCGCACCGGCTGGTTGTTGATGTAGTAGCTGCTGGTGCCGTCGCGCGTGAGCACGCGGCGCACGGCGATTTCGCCGAACTGGTTCCATTGGCCGCCGGCGCGGTGGTCGGCGTTGTCGAACACCAGTTCCACGCTCGAACGGCTGGCCTGCTTGCGGGTGGTCGTGCCGTTGAAGATCACGTCCTGCATCGACTCGCCGCGCAACTCCGACGCACGCGACTCGCCGAGCACCCAGCGCACCGCGTCCATGATGTTCGACTTGCCGCAACCGTTCGGCCCGACGACGCCCACCAGTTGGCCCGGCAGCAGGAAGTTGGTGGGTTCGGCGAACGACTTGAAGCCCGAAAGCTTGATGGAATTAAGACGCACGACTTGTCGGCCTGCTTGGCTCTAGCGCCAAGGTATTGATTTGTAAGGAAAATTGCACGGGCCTGCAGCTTGCAGCAGGCCGCCGCCCCAGCCGTGGATGATAACGTCAGGGCATGAGCGATTCCCTGGTTTCTCCCCTCGCCATGCGACGTACCTGCCTCCTTGGAGGCATCTTGGCGGGCACGGCTGTTCTGCTTGGCCTTGCAGGCTGCTCGTCGACGCGCGATACCCAGCGCGCCGAGCCCTACAGCAGCCACGAATGGATGCAGTCCGGCGCCAACCGCATCGCCAACCTGTCGCTGCGCGACAACCTGCAGTCGGTGCGTCGCGTGCAAAGCACACTCTACAAGCGCAATCCGCGCGAATGGCGCAAGTCGGCAGCCAGTTTGGACGAGGCCACCCAGCGCGCCTGGGACGCCGTGCTCAAGGGCCCGCCCCTGCCCGAATTGAAGGGCGCCACCGGCATCGACGCGATCCGCCTGGCCTTCGATACCGGGCCGCAGGGCTACCAGGGCGACCGTGTCGCGGCGCTGGTGTACGGCTGGGCCACCATGCTCAAGCAGGCCAACGGCGACACCTGGGACCAGACCATGATCGACGGCATCAATGCCGAGAACAGCTTCAGGGCCGCGCGCAACTTCGAGATCTCGCTCTGGCTCATTTCCTCCAAGACCGGCCCCGATGGCCAGCCACTGCTGCTGGCCACCGAAATCAGTGACCGCGGCCGCAACCTCGTGGCCGACCGCGAACTGTCGAAGGTCGTGGCGCGGCTCGACCTGCTGGCTGCGCAGGCCGACGAAAAATACCGCCGGGCGGCGCTCGATTTCGGCCAGAACTGGGTAATGGGCGTGGTCATGCCCTTCTTCACGCTGATACCCAAGTGAAAGCGACGGAAGAAGCAGCGAAGGTTCTTAGGAAAGATATTTCCTAAAACCTCATTTGCGGTAATATATTTCCGTGGACAAGCAGGAACTCATCACCGCCCTGGCCGCTCGCCGCGATGCCGCTGGCATCTCGCATGCCGAGATCGCTCTGCGCTCGGGACTCACCGAGCGCTCCGTGCGCAACGCCCTGAGCCTGCGGGGCAACCCGCAGCTGTCGTCGCTGCTGGCGCTGGTCGATGCACTGGGGCTCGAACTGCAACTTGCGCCGAAGGGCTTCGGCGAAACCACGGCCACCGATCCCGGCTATCGCCCCGTGGCCACGCGCGTGGGCCATGCAGTGGCGCAGGCGCCCGGCGCGCCACACAACAAGCGCCGTTTGCCGCCATGAACGTCAAGATCCTCGAGATTTCGCTCGGCACACGCCACTTCGGCAAGCTGTTCCAGTACGCCGACCTGTGCCGCTTCGTCGCGGAGCCCGAGCTGGTCGCCAATCCGCCAGCCGAAGTGCTGTCGCTCTCGATGGTGGCGAGCGACCCGGCGGCCCAGTCGGCACTCTGGAGCGACGTCAAGAACCCGCTGTTCAACGCCCAGAGTGGCCAGCTGCCGGGCTTTTTCCAGAACCTGCTGCCCGAAGGCGTGCTGCGCAGTCACATCGCGCAGCTGCGCGGCTGTCGCGAGAACGATCATTTCGAACTGCTCGCTGCCTGCGGCGGCGACCTGCCCGGTGCAGTGAGCGCCCGGCCCGTGTCGGTGGACCGCGGCACGCTGCAGCGCCTCATCACGCAGGACCAGGATGCGCTGGAGATGTCCGTGGTCGAACTGCCGATGCCGCAAGGCATTTCGGTCTCTGGCGTGCAGCCCAAGCTGGGCCTGCGCCGCCAGGGCGGGCGGTACGTGGCCCGCACGCGGGCCGGCGCAAGCACCCGGGTGATCGCCAAGCTGCCGGTCGCCGGCCGGCCGCACATGCCGCAGCTCGAGATGCTGTCGCTGCAGATGGCCGGCGCGGCGGGCGTAGAGGTTTGCCATGCGGAACTCGCCCCGCTCTCGGCCATTGCCGCGGAGCACAGCTATGCGCTGCCCGACGAGCCCGAATTCCTGGCGGTTACGCGCTTCGACCGCGACGGCGCGCGCCGCATCCATTTCGAAGACTTCGCTCAGGTGCTGGCGATCGACCCGATGCGCAAGTACAGCGGCAGCTACCTCGACATGGCGCTCGCGATGCGCGCGTTTCCGTCGCTGGGCGACGATGCGGTGCTCGAGCTCCTGCGGCGGCTCGTGGTGAACGACCTGCTCGGCAACCCCGACGCGCATCTCAAGAACTTCGGCGTGCTGTATCCCGACGGCGTTGCGCCGCGATTCGCGCCGGCCTACGACATCGTCGCGTACGCCGCGCTGCAGGGTGTCGACGGCCACGCGCTGCCGCTGTTGCCCGAATCCACGGTCTCGGCCCGGCGCACCGCCCTGTTCACGCCCGCCAACGTACGCGCCTTCTGCTTCTCGACCGGGCTGCACGAGCCGCTGGTGCGCCGTGTCGTCGCCGACACAGCACGGCTCGCCCGCGACAAGTGGCCCGCAATGATCGACGCCTCGGCGCTGCCGGCGCCGTGGAAGAAGCGGCTGCAGCAGCGCTTGCAGGCACATCCCTTGCTGCAAGCCATGGCAAAACGCGGCAGGTAGAAAAACTGGCCCCTAGAATGAATCCGCCCTCCACCCCTCAACCCATTCGAGGCAGCAGCAACTCATGAGCTCCATCAATTTCATCGGCGGCGAAAAAGGCGGTGTCGGCAAGTCGGTCACGGCGCGCGTGCTGGCGCAGTACTTCATCGACCACAGCCGCCCTTTCACGGGCTTCGACACCGACCGCTCGCACAGCTCGTTCACCCGCTTCTACGAAGGCTTCGCCTCGCAGGTGGTGGTCGACAGCTTCGAAGGGCTCGACACGGTCGTCAACGGCTTCGAGACCAACCCGCAGCAAAGCGTGATCGTCGACCTTGCCGCGCAAACGCTGGCACCGCTGTCGCGCTGGATCAAGGAGTCGGACCTGTTCGACGTGTTCGCCGACATCGGCGTCACCGTCAATTTCTGGCACGTGCTGGACGACGGCAAGGACTCGACCGACCTGCTCGGCGCGCTGATCGACACCTTCGGCAACCGGCCCAACTACATCGTGGTGCAGAACTACGGCCGCGGCAGCGACTTCGGGATGCTGCTGGCCTCGCAATCGCTCTCGAAGGCGACGGCGAACGGCGCACGCGTGATCACCCTGCCCCGCCTGCACGACGCGAGCATGCGCAAGATCGATGCGCAGAACACGAGCTTCTGGAAGGCCGTGAACGACCGCGAAGGCCCGCATGCGCTCGGGTTGCTGGAACGGCAGCGCGTGAAGTCCTGGCTGGCTACGGCCTACGCGGCGTTCGACACCTTGCCGCTGTAAAAGAAATCCCGGCGGCGGATCTCTTCAGATCATCCCGCCGTTGATCGAGATCACCTGGCCCGTGATGTAGGCCGCCTCGTCACTCGCCAGGAAGGCGGCCAGCGCTGCCACTTCCTGCGGCGTCCCCGCGCGTTTCACCGGCACCATCTGGTTGACGATCGCGGGATCGAACACCGCATCCGCCATCGGCGATGCAATGATTCCGGGTGCAATCGCGTTCACCGTCACGCCGCGCGACGCCACCTCGAGCGACAGCGCCTTGGTCGCGCTGTTCAGCGCGCCCTTGGCCGCGGCGTAGTTGACCTGCCCCCGGTTGCCCGCAATCGCGGCTACGGAAGAGATATTCAGGATGCGCCCCCACCGCGTGCGCATCATGGGCAGCAGCAGCGGCTGTGTGACGCGGAAGAAGCCGTTGAGCGATACGTCGATCACCTTGTGCCACTGCTCTGCGCGCATGCCCGGCAGCACGGCGTCGTCGTGCACGCCGGCGTTGTTGACGAGGATCTGGACCGGCCCGCCTTCCAGGATGCGCGCGCACGCCGCCGCCGAGGCTTCGTCGCTGCACAGGTCGAACACGTGGCACTCCGCCTTGCCGCCCGCCGCCGTGATCGATGCAGCCAGTTGCTCGACCGCCTCGGGCCGCGCATTGGCGTGCAGCAGGACCGTGGCGCCGTCCCGCGCGAGGCGTTCGGCCATGGCAGCGCCGAGCGCGCCGCTGGCGCCCGTGATCAGCGCGCGTTTTCCTTCGAGACTCATGGCGATGTCATGCTTTCTGCAGCTAGCGGTGTGTTCAGGACCACCACGGCGCGGCCTTCGGCCAGCATGCGGCCGTCGTCCGCCTTCACCGTGAATTCATAGAGGATCTGGCGGTCGTCGCCCGACAGGCGCCGGGCTCCCACCTGCAACGCGCCGGGCACGTCGTCGAGACGCGCCACCGCCAGTTTCACGTTGCGCGCGCTCGCCAGGAAACCCGCCGACGGCGTGCTGCCCTCGGCAGCCAGCAGGCCGCCATGCAACGCCATGGCCTGCGCCGCGTATTCGATGGCATTGGGCGCGAGCAGTCCGCTCTCGGTGCGCAACGGGTTGTCGGCCTGTGCGTGCGTGGTCGTGCTGCAGTGAATGGCCTCGGCGTCCCAGCTCTCGAGCCGTTCCAGCAGGCACATGCTGCCGCTGTGCGGAATGCGCCGGGCAATGCCGGCGCGGTCGAGCGTCTGCGGCGCCGTCACGCGGCCCCTTCCAGGTCGGCCACCAGCAGCACGTTGGCGAAGGGCGTGCCCGCGCTCATCGGAATGCTCTGCACGCGGAAGCCCAGGCGCCGCAGCAGCGCCGTCCAGTCGGCCAACGGCCGGCCCCAGGTCGGCGAGACCTTGTGGCCACGGATGCGCGTGACCGTGCGGTCGACCCACTGGCTGATCGCGAAGCCGCGGCGGCTCGACGCGTCGCCCACGCGCAGCAGCAGCCGCGCCTGCGGGTTGGCGCCACGGCGCAGCGCGTCGCGCACGCGCTGCAGCACGCCTTCCTGCGCTTCAAGGTTCACGTAGTGCAGCACGTCGAGGATCACGACAAGGTCGCAGTCCGGCAAGGCGGCCGAGCACATGTCGGCGCAGACCAGCTTCGGCGCGGGCTGCAGATGGCCGATGGAGGCTTCGGCGCGCGCCACGTCCTTCGGCATCAGCTCGATGCCGGTGTAGTCTGCGCCGTGCGTCGTGGCGTGCCATGACGACGGCCAGCGGCCCTGCTTCTGCATCGTGCTCATCGACGCCAGCAGGCTTGCGAACAGGCCCTGGCCGCAGCCGATGTCGACCACGCGGCTGTGCTGCGCGCCGACCAGCCGATGTTCGAGCAAGCCGCGAAACACCGGATCGCGTCCCAGCTTGCCGCGCGCGAAGTGCCAGGCGAAGCTGCCGCTCTTCCGGTAGGGAACGGTCGCGGCCTCATGCAGCTCGCGCCAGGCGTTGTCGGTCGACGACGAGGGCATCACCGCGCTCATGCTTTGAGGCCCTCGGGCAAGGTAACAGCGCGCAATCCATCGGCGCGCAGGCGTTCGAGCAACAAGGGCAATACCTCCAGCAAAACGGGTTGTCCTTTGGCGGTGCGCGCGGCATTGCCGTCGTGCAGCAACAGGATGTCGCGCGCCTGCAGGTTGTGGCTCAGGCGCGCCATCACCTTGGCGGCGTCGCCTTCGCGCGTGTCGAAGCCGCGCCGCGTCCAGCTCACCAGCGAGAGGCCGAGGCGGTGCAGCACGGGTTCGAGGAACGGGTTGCGCAAGCCGGCCGGCGCGCGGAAACAGGTCGGGCGCTGGCCGACGGTGTCGGCGAGGATGTCCTGCGCCCGCGCAATTTCGGCTGCAAAGCCGCGCGGCCCGAGAAAAGAGAAGTTGTGCCGGTGCTGCGCCGTGTGGTTCTGGATGCTGTGGCCGCGCGCGACGATCTCGCGCGCCAGTTCGGGATGCGCCAGCACGCGTTCGGCGATGCAGAAGAACGTGGCGCGCTGGCCGTGCGCATCGAGCAGATCGAGCACTTGCGGTGTCACCTCGGGCTCCGGCCCGTCGTCGATGGTGATCGCCACTTCGCGGCGCGCGGCAGCCGCTTCGGGCAGCCGCGTGACGTTGGGGCCCAGCAGGCTGCTGCGCGGCGTGAGGCCGGCGCCGGTGATCAACGCATGGTTCAGCACGATCGCGCCGATGGCCCACGGCAACGCACCCGGCACCAGCACGCCCGCGCCGATGGCCGCGACATGCCATGCCGCGCTGGCGCGGATGGCCGGCGGCCAGGGCCAGGATTCGGTGGACGCAGGAGCGGAAGACATGGGGGTCGATTTTCCCATCAGCGGCGCGCCGCTTTCGCAGGCGCCACGCTCCGCGCAAACGCCGCCGACAGCAGCAGCGCCAGCAGCGCGCCCGGCGCAACCACGCGACCAATGGACGACAACGCCGGAATGTCCGAAATCGCGATCAGCCCGAACGACACCACCGTCGTCAGGTTGGCCAGCATCAGGGACGCCAGCGTGTCTTCGTCGGCCCGCCCAGTCGTGCGCAGCTGGTCGAAGAACAGCGCGTAGTTCGACCCCACCGCCACGATCAGCAGCAGCCCCACCAAATGCAGGATGCCGAGCGCCGCCTGCAGCAAGGCCATGCCGCCGAGCGTGAGCACCACCGCGAACAGCAGCGGCTGGCACACGGCCAGCAGCCGACGCCACGAGCGCAGGTAGATGCCGAGCAGCACCACCACCGCCAGCGCGCCGAGCAGCACCTGCACGAAGGCCTCGTGCAAGTAGCGCTGGTACAGGCCCGCGAGTTCGCGGCCGACGTCGACCACCTGCACTTCGGGCACGCCAGCCAAGGCTGCTTCGAGGCGGCCCTGGTCGAACTTGGTGCCGGGGTGCAGCACGACCAGCGTGCCCCATCCGCCGCCCGGGCGTTGATACATGAGCGTGTTCAGGATCGAACCGAGCGGCCCACCGGCCAGTTCGGCGCGCTCCACCGGCGGCAGCTTGCGTGCCGCCTCGATGTCGGCCAGGAACGGCCCGAGCCGCGATGCCGGCAGCGGCATGCCCTTGGTCGCCTCGGCCAGATTGGTGCGCAGCGTTTCGGCGTTCGGCAGGCTCGCGATGCGCGCCGTCTGCACCGCCACGCTCGGCAGCACGCGCGTCACGGTTTCGTAGCCGACGAGTTCGCCCTGCTCCACCAGCGCATCGAGCCGCGCCGCGGCCGCCTCGGTGTTGCGAAGCGCGGCCTGTTCGTCGTCGCCGAATGCAACCACCAGCACGCCGCCGTCGCTCGCGCCGATGTCGTTGCGCAGCATTTCGTCGAGCTGCTGGGCCGCCTTGGGCACCGGGCTCATCGCGCCCAGGTCGGCGCGCCACAGGTGGCCGCCCTGCCACAGCACCAGCGCCAGCGCGGCCACGCCCAGCGCCGCCAGCGGCCAGCGCAGGCGCGGCAGGCCGCGCACCAGTGCGCCGGCCATTTGCGCCATGTACCTGCGCATGCCCATGCCGGTGGCGCCGTCGGGCGCCAGCACCGGCAGCACGTAGCGCGTGGCCAGCGCGGCCGCGACGAGGCCGGCGATGGAGAACACGCCCAGCTGCGCCAGTCCCGGAAAGCCCGAGAACACCAGCGCCGCAAAGCCGCACACCGAGGTCAGCAGGCCGAGCCGCACGGTCGGCCAGTTCAGGTCGCGCCAGCGCTGCCAGCCGGTGCCGGCCACGGCCGCGCCCCGCGCCTGAATGAGGTAGTAGATGGCGTAGTCGACCGTCTCGCCGATCAGCGTGCTGCCGAAGCCCAGCGTGAGGCCATGCACCGAACCGAACACGAGGCTCACGCTCGCCGTGCCGATCACCACGCCCGTGGCCACGGGCAGGAAGGCGATGACCAGCGCACGCGGCGAGGCGAACGCCAGCAACAGCAGCCCGCCCATGACGATGCCGCCCACCACCGCGAGATGGAGCGCTTCGGTCTTGATCTTGTCGCGGCTCATCACCGAGAACACCGGCGGCCCGCTGAGCAGCAGCTTCGGCGCCGTTGCGCCCATGTCGCGCGTGGCGGCCTCGTAGGCGGCGTGCACGCGTGCGATGGCCACGGCCTGCGCGTCGAGGTCGCTGCCGGCGGCGCGCGTGGTGGCGATCATCAGCGCGCGCGGCGCGGCGCGCGACATCCACACGCCGTCTTCGCTGCGCGGCGCGCTGGCGGGCACCAGTTCCATGGCAATGCGCTGTGTCTCGCCGGTCGGGTCGCGGTCGAGAAACGGCTTGATCACGTTGCCGGCCGGCGTGCCGAGCATCGACAGGGTTTCGTTGATGGCGTCGCGCAGACCCTCGGCGGTGAACTGCCCAGGCACTACGCCTGGCGACAGCTGATAGCGGTGCTGCAGCACCCAGGCTCCCGCCTCGCTCCAGTCGCCGACGTCGCCGTTCTGGACCAGATCGAACAGCTTGCTCTCGCGCATGTCTTTGGCGACCGCACGCGACACGGCGGCACGCTGCTCGGTACTGCCGCCCTCGATGCCCAGCATCAGCGTGCGCGAGGCGACGCCGCTTTGCAGCTGCTCGATCAGCACGCGCTGGCGCACGTCCGGGCTCTTGGGAAGGAAGGCGGAAAGATCTGCGCCGATCTGCGTGCGCGCAATGACGACGGCACCGCACAGCAGCACCAGCAGCCACGCCAGCAGCACGACCGCTCTGCGCCGCCAGCCCGGCGGACCGCCTGCCTGCTGTTGCGGCATCACGGCGTGGTGCGTCCGGGCGCGCTGGATGGAGCCGCGTTGCCCGGTGTGATGTTCATGACCGAGCGGTCACCGCCGACGAACTCCATCTCGAGCCCCAGCACGTCGCTCGCGCGGCCGTTGATGCGCATGCTGCGCACCTGCGCCGCCAATCGGCTGTCCATCGGGACGAGGTCGAGCGTCCACTTGGCAGCCGAGCCCGACACGGTGCTGCGGAAATAGCGCTGCAGCGTGACACCGTCGCCGGTGAGCGTGCCGCGCATGGCTTCGACCAGGCCGAGCAGCTCGGGCATGCTGTCCAGCGCCAGCGTGCGGGTGCGGCCGCCGCGCGAAAGCGTCAGCGTGTTGCCCTCGACAGCCATGGTCTCGATGCGCGGCGACAGCGTGCGGCGCACCAGCTTGTCGGGTGCGTCGAAGCTCAGCGTGCCGCTGGCGTCGAGCGGACCTTCGAGGCCGTGCACGAAGCGTTGTTCGGTGAAGCGAGCCTCCCCGCTCTTCTGCTTGGCCAGCAGCGTCATCAGCTCGGGCAGGTCGAACGCCGCCCAGGCCGGCACGGCAAAGAAGGCCAGCGCGAGCACGCAGGCCCTGCAAAGCCAGTCAAGCCGCATCTTCGAGCCAGAAATCATGGAAATTGAACCAGTTGTAGGGATACGCGCGGCACAGCGCTTCCAGGCGTGCCACATAGGCTTCGACGGCCGCGCGGATGCGCTTTTCGCGCTCCGCGGGGCTGCAGACCGCCTCGCCGAAGTCGGCCAGCGGATCGAACCGGACATCGTAGCGAGCACCGCCGCCGTAGAGCCCGGCCATGAAGAACACCTTGCGGCGCAGCAGGGCCGCCAGACGGAAGGGACCATCGTTGAAAACCGCCGGCTGCCCGAGGAATGGCAGCACGATGTTGTTGCCGCGCTGGTGCACGGGCTGGTCTTCGCTGCCCGGCAGCGTACGGTCGGCCAGCATGCCGCCCAGGCCGCCGCCGTCGAGCCAGTCGCGCAATTCGAGCATCGAATGCGGCCGGCCCAGCGCGATGACGTGCGGCCGCAGTTCAGGCACCGCAATGGCGTTGAGGATGGCCGTGATGCGCTGCGCGTTGTCCGGGTACATCAGCATCGCCAGGCGCAGGTTACGCTGGTGCGTCTGCTGCTTGCAGGCGCCAAGCGCCTCGAAGCTGCCGACGTGGGCGCCGAGCAGGAAGGCGCCCCGCCCTTGTGCGATCTCGGACTCGATCGGCACATTGCCCTCGATGCCGACCTTGAACAGGTCCATGCGCCCGCGCAGGAAGTAGACGCGGTCGAGCACCGTCGACGCGAAGGCGTGCAGCAGGCGGAAACCGTCGACCCAGCCCGCCTGCGGGCCGATGGCCCTGAACAGATAGCGCTTGATGTGCCGGCGCTGCGCCGGTGCGAACAGCAGGAAGTAGAGCGCGATGGGCGGCAGCAGCAGGCGCGTGACGTGGCGCCCACACACCAGCGCCATCGCGACGATGAAACGCAGCGCAAGCATGTTGCTGCGCTCTGGCGCATGCGCCCAGCCGCCACTTTCACCGCGCTCGCCATTCGGTGCCGCCTGCCCTGCCCGGTCAGCCTCTTTCAAGGCGCGCGCTTCAACGTCGGCGTGTTTCATCACGCGGACTCTTGCACGGCCGTCCAGCGACCGGTGACGGCCACCACGCCGTCGCAGCGAACGTCGAAACGTACGCCGCGGCCAGGTCCGGCCTCCGGATGCAGCTCGATCGACAGCGCGGCGCCCGGGCGCACCGGCGACAGGAACTTTGCCGCGGCGAGCGTGGGATGTGCGCCCAGCCGCGCCACCAGGGCCGGCACGCGCCGGATCGACTCCATGACCTCGGCCAGCACCAGCGCGCCAGGCAGCAGGGGCTGGCCCGGAAAATGGCCGGCGAATACGGGGTGATCCGCCGGCACCATGTGCGCCATCTGCACTGGCGTGTCGTCTTCCGCGAGCTGTGCCAGCGCGAATTCGCGCAGCGCACGCACCGTGAGCTTGCCCGTGCCTTCGCGTGGAAACGCCTTGACCTGCACCACCCTGCGCGGCACGAACACGGGTTCGAGCCGCTGCCGCAGGGCCGCGATGATGTCGCCCGCCGAGAGCTCTGGCGCGACCACGAAGGCCACCGGCCGCACGACCCCGTCGGCCACCTCGTCGGGCAGCCAGAAGGCGCCGTCGTTCACGCCGGGAATGCTGTTGAGATGGAAGTTCAGGTGCGCCAGCGAGCTGCGCCGGCCCGCCACGTGAATCAGGTCGTTGGCGCGGCCGAACAGGCGGAAGCGGCGTTCGTCCAGCAGTTCGAGCACGTCGGCCATCGGCGTGGGCTCGGGCATGAAGTCGCCGCTGAAGATGAAGCGCTCGGGGCCGCCGTCGGCCGAGGGCTCGGCGTGCACGCGGATCTCGCCGAAGGTCTCCCAGATTTCACTGTCGGTGGTGCGGCGCGTGGCAACCTGGCCCGACTCGGTGCTGCCGTAGATTTCGAGCAGCACGCCCCCCATGGCCTGCTCGGCCTGCTGCGCAAGCTGCGGCGACAGTGGCGCGGTGGCCGAAAGGATCAGGTCGACCGCTGGCAGCTCGATGCCCGAGAGCAGCAATGTCTTGAGATGGAACGGCGTGGTGACCAGCGCACGCGGCCGTGGCACCGAGGCCAGCGTTTTCGCAACATCAGCCGGAAAGAACGGCCGGCCGCTTTCGAATGCTGCGCCGCCGAGCATTGCGAGCAGCACCGACGATTCGAGCCCGTAGCTGTGCTGCACCGGCACGGTCGCGACCAGCGTGAGGCCTTCGAGCGAGGGACGCTCCAGCACCCGGCACAGGCGCTTGACGGCCACCGCCACGTCGCCCACCAGCGTGCGCCAGGTCTTGGCGTGCGGCTGCGGTACGCCGGTCGAGCCCGAGGTGAGCAGGCTGGCCGCGTGCATGGCCGCGTCGATCGCGGGCACCGCGCCATCGGGATCGGCACCCCCGCCGGGACTCGCGCGGTTTTCGAACAGCACGCGCTGCATCCCCGGGGCCTGCAGCTTCGGGTCATCGGTGAGCGCAAAAAGATGCGAGCCGCCGGATTCGAGCAGGCGCGCGAGCGTGTCGGGCCGCGCGTCGGGCGGCAGCAGGCTGGCATGGCCGCGCACCAGCGCCGCGCCCAGGCTCACGGCGAAGGCGTATCGGTCGGCGCAAAGATTGACGGCCGGCCCCTCGCCCGGAAGCCCGGGTGCGAAGCGGGCCACGTCGGCCAGGAACTGCCGCGCACTCACGGGAACACCGGCGCGCCAGGCAAGGGGGGCATCGGGGTCTCGGTCCGCGAGCAGCGGCAGGAAGCGAAGGTCTGTCGTCACGCTGGCAGCGCCTGTGTCATTGGCCGCCGGGGCTGGTGTCCACCGACGATGTGCCATAGAACGCGCGCACCGCATCCACAAGGCGCGTACGTTCGAATTCGGGATGCAGCCGGTAGCGCAGCAGGTGTTCGCCGACGAACAGCAGCGTCACCATGACCGGCGACAGCACATTGGCGAACAGCGACCACTCGGAAAACGGCCGCGTCAGGTAGATGAGGATCGACGCCAGCACCGTCAGCGCGAAGAAGCCGGTCCAGATGCGCGTGAGCTGCGTGGTGTAGGCCAGCATGTGGCCCTTGAGCGGATGCACGCGCTGCGCGAACTGCGTGATCAGCGGCAGGCCGCGGCCGCGCAGTGTCGAGCCGAACCAGCCGCACAAGGCTGCGTTGATGGCCACGTGCTGCAGCACGTACAGCCGGTTGGGATCGCCCGCCTCACCGAGGAAGACGAGCGAAAAACCGCCAATGCCCAGCACGGCCACGGCGGCAAGGCCCCAGCGGCCGAACCAGCTGGCGGCCAGGCCCATGGCGGCGAGCCAGAGCGGGCCGAGCAGCACCACCACCGCCCATGGCTCCGTGGCGTGGAACAGCGTCATCCAGTGAGAGAGGCCGGCATATGCAACCCCCACCACCAACAGGAGTGCTATTCGCCATCGCGACATGTGATCAGGAAGCCACGCGATGCTGGGCGACGTGGGTCGCGAGCGTGCGCAGCGACTGGAAAATCTGCTGGTTGCGTTCGTCGTCCGAACGCAGCTGGAACCCATAGCGACGCGAGACTTCGAGCGCCACTTCGAGGATGTCGATGGAGTCGAGTCCCAGGCCTTCGCCATAGAGCGGCTCGGTCGGCACGATATCCTCGGGGGCCACTTCGAGATTCAGCGCGCTCACGAGCAGCACGGCCAGCTCTTTTTCGATCGGCGACTGTTCGGAGGCATCGCCAGTGGCGGGAATGGGGGGCTGAGCAGTCGATGACAAAAAAACCTCCTGAAACTTTTTCCTGAACTACCGTGCGGGTCGTGGATTATAGGAGTGCCGCTTAGGGCCTGTTCGCCCTGTGCAAGGGCCCTAGACTACCCGCTTCGATACGACCCGGAGCGCCCCATGGCCGACCCCCTTCTGATCGCACGGCATGAAGCCATCGAGTGCAATCTTCTCCCCAGCCTGGCCAATCGCCACGGCCTGATCACCGGCGCCACCGGCACCGGCAAGACCGTCACCCTGCAGACCATCGCGGAGAAGCTCTCCAGCATCGGCGTGCCGGTGTTCATGGCCGACGTCAAGGGCGACCTGACGGGTATCAGCCAGAAAGGCACTATCGGCGACAAGCTGGCCGCCACGCTGAAAGAACGCGGCATCGACCTGCCCGAGCCCTCCGCCTGCCCCGTCACGCTGTGGGACGTGTTCGGCGAACAGGGCCACCCGGTGCGCGCCACCATCTCCGACATGGGTCCGCTGCTGCTGGCCCGCATGCTCGACCTGAACGAAACACAGGCCGGCGTGCTGAACCTGGTGTTCAAGATCGCCGACGACAACGGCCTGCTGCTGCTCGACCTGAAAGACCTGCGCGCCATGCTGCAGTACGTGGGCGAGAACGCGAGCCAGTTCACTACGCAGTACGGCAACATCAGCGCCGCTAGCGTGGGCGCCATCCAGCGCGGCCTGCTGCAGATCGAGACCCAGGGCGGCGACAAGTTCTTCGGCGAGCCGATGCTCAACATCGCCGACTTCATGCAGACCGTGGGCGGCAAGGGGGTCATCAACGTCCTCGCAGCCGACAAGCTCATGAACTCGCCGCGCCTGTACGCCACCTTCCTGCTGTGGATGCTGTCGGAGCTGTTCGAGCAGCTGCCCGAAATCGGCGATCCCGAGCAGCCCAAGCTGGCCTTCTTCTTCGACGAGGCCCACCTGCTGTTCAACGAGGCACCCAAGGCGCTGGTGGAACGCATCGAGCTGGTGGTGCGCCTGGTGCGCTCCAAGGGCGTGGGCGTGTATTTCGTCACGCAGAACCCGCTGGACATTCCCGATACGGTGCTGGCCCAGTTGGGCAACCGCGTGCAGCACGCGCTGCGCGCTTTCACCCCGCGCGACCAGAAGGCCGTGAAGGCGGCCGCCAGCACCATGCGCCAGAAGCCGGGCCTCGACATCGAAACCGCCATCACCGAACTCGCGGTCGGCGAGGCGCTCGTGAGCTTCCTCGACGAAAAGGGCCGTCCGAGCGTGACCGAACGCGTGTTCGTGCTGCCGCCGGGCAGCCAGCTCGGCCCGATCACGCCCGACCAGCGCAAGGCACTGGTCGCCGGCTCGCTGGTCGCGGGCGTCTACGAGAAGACGGTGGACCGCGAATCGGCCTACGAAAAGCTCAAGGGCCGCGCCGAGAGCGCACCCGACGCGCCCGCGGTTGGCACGGGTGGCAAGCCCGCGGCCGAATCGTCCGGCTCCGGCATGGGCGGCATGCTCAACGACATGCTCTTCGGCACCACCGGCCCGCGCGGCGCGAAGCACGACGGGCTGGTGCAGACCATGGCCAAGTCGGCGGTGCGCACGATGGGCACCTCGGTGGGCAAGGAGATCCTGCGCGGGGTGCTGGGCGGGATCTTCGGCAGCAAGAAGCGCTGAGGAGGAAAAACCGGGCCGACTACCAGCGCAGCAGGCGCGGCCCCAGCGCGGCGCCGGCCAGCACAGGCACCGCGATCCCGCTCACGTACCAGACTGCGAGAAACGGCGCGGTGAGTTCCATGCAGTGCAGCGCATAGATCGCGGCACCAACGCCTCCGGCCAGCGCCCCGGCCGCGGCCCCCGCCAGCGCCGGCCGCGTGGGCGCCATCCCCTTGAGCGCCACCAGCGTGGCCGCGAACACCGGCAGCGCCATCAGCCCGATGCTCAGCGCGCAGATGCGCCATGACTGCCCCATCAGCGAGGGCATGCGCTCTTCCATCGGCAGGGTGAACCAGGCGGCCACCGCCAGCGCCCACACCCCGAGCACCGGCACCGCCGCGCCGACCCAGGCGCGCCGCGGCGCCACACCCGGCCGCGCAAGCCGCTCCACGGCCACGAAGCCGGCCGCTGCGATGCACAGCGGAAACAGCACCTTGACCCAGAACATCGGCCAGAACATGGCCTGCACGATGTCGTACCGCACGCCGTACCCGACGAACAGGATCGCGAACGAGAGCGGCAGGCCCATCAGCACCGCCAGCCCGATGCGCCAGCCGGCGCGGCGGCGCGGCGCGGCCACCTCGCCATTCGCAAGCATCGCGACGAGATCGTCAGTCTTCATGCCGCACTTCCCCAATTGCTGCCACACCGGGCCGCCAGCGCCTTGAGCCCGCGGTGGATGCCGACCTTCACGGCCGACTCCGACATGCCGGTCAGGCTCGCGGTTTCCGCCACCGACAGGCCTTCGATCTTCACGTGCACGATCGGCAGGCGCTGGCGCTCGGGCAGGGTTTCGAGCAGGCCGCCGAGGTCGCGCTTCGCATCGCTGGCCTCCTCGGCCGATTCGGTGAACACGGCCAGGTCGTCGTCCAGCGGGTCATGCAGGGCTTCGCGGACCGACTTGGCGCGCAGCAGGTCGATCATCTTGTGGCGCGCAATCGCATGCACCCAGGCCGTCAGCGGCTGGTCGCTCTGGTAGGTGTGGCGCTGGTTGTGCATGGCGAGCAGGCATTCCTGGACGAGGTCTTCCACTTCATCGGGCCAGCCAAAGAGGCGTTTGCCCAGAAAGGCGCGCAGGTGCGCGCTGAGTCGCTGCAGGAAGTCGCGGTAGGCCTTCGCGTCGCCGTCGAGGCCGCGAAGGAACAGGCTGCGCAGCGCCGCTTCCGCGTCGCTCGGGTTCATCCTGCTGCCTATTGTGTTTCGTGCCATCGGGCCGGCCGGTTACAGCCGCATCGAAAAAAGATTCCGGCTGATTGTGCCCAAGCCACCCGCTTGCAAGCGCCACACGCCATCGGTACATTGTGTTTTTTGAGGGCCTCCAATGTCTGCAGACAGTACAACGATCCCTTCCGTCCCCGGCGGCGTCACGCCCCTCCCCCCGCTCCATCCCTCGACGTCGACCGGCCACATCCGGCTCACCTCGCACGCCGGTGGCTTCGGTGCCCTGCCCATCCAGTGGGGCGCGGCCACCGCCACCGAACGAGGGCCGGTCGTCGGCACCACCACCAAGCGCGCGCACCGCAACGTCATCGGCACGCACAGCGGTTCCTACAGCGTGTACCGCGCACTCGCGGTGGCGGCCGGGGCGCTCAAGCGCGAGCACAAGGCCGACCTGACCAACACCGCGCCGACCGACGTGATCGGCCCGTATCCGCAGTGGAGCGATCCGGGCCGCATCGTGTCGCTCGACCCGTGGGGCGCGCTGGTGGCCGATGTGTTTTCTGCAGAACTCGCGGCGGGCTACGACATCCGCCCGACCATCGCGATCACGAAGGCCCATGTGATCCTGCCCGAGGTGATCGAGGCGCTGCAGAGCGGCCGCCTCAAGGCCGATGGCAAGTTCCTCACCGCCGGCGGCGCAGCGATGGTGACCAAGGCTGCGATCGAACCCGTGTGGTACCTGCCCGAGGTGGCACGCCGCTTCGGCTGCTCCGAGACCGACCTGCGCCGCACGCTGTTCGAAGAAACTGGCGGCATGTATCCGGAGCTGGTCACGCGCTCCGACCTCGAAGTGTTCCTGCCGCCCATCGGTGGGCAGACGCTCTACATCTTCGGCAATCCGCGCGACCTGGCCAATCCCGACGTTGAGCTCACCGCGCGCATCCATGACGAGTGCAACGGCTCCGACGTGTTCGGTTCCGACATCTGCACCTGCCGGCCCTACCTCACGCACGCCATCGAGGAGTGCATCCAGGGTGCGCAGCGCGGCGGCGTCGGCTTGATCGCCTACTCGCGCAAGGAAGGCCGCGCGCTCGGCGAAGTGACCAAGTTCCTGGTCTACAACGCGCGCAAGCGCCAGGTCGGCGGCGACACGGCCGACCAGTATTTCGCGCGCACCGAGTGCGTGGCCGGCGTGCAGGACATGCGCTTCCAGGAGCTGATGCCCGACGTCTTCCACTGGCTCGGCATCAAGAAGATCCATCGGCTCGTGTCGATGAGCAACATGAAGTTCGACGCGATCACCGGCTCGGGCATCGAGATCGGCGAGCGGGTGAACATTCCCGACGAGCTGATCCCGGCGGATGCCCGCGTCGAGATGGACGCGAAGATGGCCGCCGGCTATTTCACGCCCGGACCGGTGCCGGACGCCGACGAACTCAAGAAGGCCAAAGGCCGGGGACTCGCCGAATGAGCAGCAGCCACGACAAATTCGACAACATGCCGGTCGACGGATCGGGCAGCTTGCCGCCGGGCGGCGCGGGCGAGATCGACCCATCCATCGAATTCACGGCCGACACTGCGCACCCCGCCGGCGCGGCCAGCCTGCTGCGCACCACAGCCGCCATCCGGCAGCGCGCGGGCGCCCTGCTGGCGCGCGCGCGACGGGGCGAATCGCAGTGGTTCCGCATCGGCGGCGACGACACGCTCGAAGACGCCGCGCGCACCGTCGCGGAGGTCACGCGCGAGCGCTATCCGTGGGACACCATCCCCTACCACAGCCGCTGGCGCCATTTCGAGGCGGGGGGCGTCGACCGGCTGAAGCAACTGGACGAGTTGCTCGGTCCGCGCATCGATGCTCGGCAGCGCGCCCGCGCGCACATCGACCTCGTGCTGGTGAGCGTTCTGCTCGACGCCGGCGCAGGCCCCGACTGGGGCTACACCGAGCCGGCCACGGGCGCGCGCTTCACGCGTTCCGAAGGGCTGGGCGTGGCGAGCTTCCACGCCTTCACCAGCGGGCTTTTCTCGTCGAACCCCGACCATCCCTGCCAGGCCGATGCGGCCGGCCTGCGCGGCCTCGTCACCGACCGGCTCGGCGACGCATTCCAGGTCAGCGAAGTCAATCCGCTGGTGGGCCTTGCGGGCCGCGCGGTGCTGCTGCGCCGGCTTGGCGAAGCGATGAGCGAGCAGCCCGAGACCTTCGGCGAGGACGGCCGCCCCGCCGGCATGTTCGACGCCCTCGTGGCCCCCTTCGGCGCCGCCACGCCGCCCACCGCCGAGATCACCGCCCACCAGATTCTTTCGCTGCTGCTGGAGACGCTCTCGCGCATCTGGCCGGCGGCCAACGCGGTCGACAGCATTGCCGCCGACGGCAGCGACAGCGCAGGCGGCATCGGCTCGGGCGACCCGGCGCTGGCGCTGGGGGACTGCTGGCGGCACAGCGCGGTGCGCGGACCCGGCCTCACCAACGGCTGGATGCCCTTTCACAAGCTTTCGCAGTGGCTCACGTACTCGCTGCTCGAGCCCTTCGAGTGGGCCGGCGTGAAGGTGCGGCACCTCGACGCGCTCACCGCCCTGCCCGAGTACCGCAACGGCGGCCTGCTGATCGACAGCGGCGTGATCGTGCCGAAGGACCCGGCCTTCCTCGAACGCCGCTGGAAGGTGGGCGACGAATTCATCGTCGAATGGCGCGCGCTGACCGTGGCGCTGCTCGACGAGGTGGCGCCGCGCGTGCGCAAGGTGCTCGACCGCACCGAGGAAGAACTGCCGCTGGCCTGCGTTCTGGAAGGCGGCACCTGGGCGGCGGGCCGGGCTCTGGCACAGCGCTTGCGTGACGGTGCTCCGCCTCTGCTGATCGAGAGCGACGGCACTGTCTTCTAGACTCCCGGTTTTCAGCAACGATAGAAAAAATTCCAATGAGCAACGTCCACCTCGTCAACCACCCCCTCGTCCAGCACAAGCTCACCCTGATGCGCCGCAAGGATGCGTCCACCAACAGCTTCCGCCGGCTCCTCAACGAAATCAGCATGCTGATGGCCTACGAGGTCACGCGCGACATGCCGATGCAGGACATCGAGGTCGAAACCCCGCTCGAGACCATGCAGGCCAAGGTCATCGACGGCAAGAAGCTGGTGCTGGTGTCGATCCTGCGTGCCGGCACCGGCATCCTGGACGGCATGCTGACCGTGGTGCCGGGCGCGCGCGTCGGCCACATCGGCCTGTACCGCGACCCCAAGACGCTGACGGCCGTGGAGTACTACTTCAAGATGCCGGGCGAGATGGAGAACCGCGACGTGATCGTGGTCGACCCGATGCTGGCCACCGGCAACTCGGCCGTGGCCGCAGTCGAGCGCCTGAAAGAGCTGAACCCGAAGTCGATCAAGTTCGTCTGCCTGCTGACCTGCCCCGAAGGCGTCGCGACCATGCAGAAGGCCCATCCCGACGTGCCGATCTACACGGCCGCGATCGACCGCGAGCTGAACAGCCACGGGTACATCCTGCCCGGCCTCGGCGACGCGGGCGACCGGATCTTCGGCACGAAGTAAGGCTCGCCCCCAGGCTGCGCGCACTTCGTGTCGCTTCGCCTTCCCCCTACCGGGGCAACACCAGCGGCCCGGCAAAGCCGGTTCCGCGGTGTTCCCCGAACAGATGCGCCATCGAGGCCACGTTTTTTTCATAGACCGAGGAGAAGCACCGTGACAGCACGCCGTCAGTTGATCATTCGTTCCGTCGCCATCGCCGCAGCGCTTGCGGCCGGCGCGCCCGGCCTTGCGCTTGCGCAGGCCAAGCTCAAGGTGGCGGCGGTGTACACCGTGCCTTTCGAGCAGCAATGGGTCGGCCGCATCCACAAGGCGCTGAAGGCGGCCGAGGCGCGCGGCGAGATCGAATACAAGGCCACCGAGAACGTCAGCAACGCCGACTACGAACGCGTGATGCGCGAGTACGCCACCGGCGGCAACCAGCTGATCCTGGGCGAGGTGTTCGGGGTGGAAGCGGCTGCACGCAAGGTGGCCAAGGACTTTCCCAAGGTGGCCTTCCTGATGGGCTCGTCGCTCAAGCCGCAGGCGCCCAACTTCAGCGTGTTCGACAACTACATCCAGGAGCCGGCCTACCTGAGCGGCATGATCGCGGGCGGCATGACGAAGAGCAACCGCATCGGCATGGTCGGCGGCTTTCCGATTCCCGAGGTCAACCGCCTGATGAACGCCTTCATGGCGGGCGCCAGGGAAACGAACCCCAAGGTGGAGTTCAGCGTGAGCTTCATCAACAGCTGGTTCGACCCGCCGAAGGCCAAGGAAGCGGCCTTCGCCATGATCGACAAAGGCGCCGACGTGATGTACGCCGAGCGCTTCGGCGTCTCGGACGCGGCCAAGGAAAAGGGCAAGCTCGCCATCGGCAACGTGATCGACACCCAAAGCCAGTACCCCGATACGGTGGTCGCCTCGGCCCTGTGGAACTTCGAGCCCGCCGCCGACCGCGCGATCAAGCTCGTGAAGGAAGGCAAGTTCGCGGCCGAGGACTACGGTGTGTACGCGCAGATGAAGCACAAGGGCTCCGAGCTCGCGCCGCTGGGCACCTTCGAGAAGAAGGTGCCGGCCGACATCGTCGCCAAGGTGAAGGCCAGGCAGGCCGACATTCTTTCGGGCAAGTTCACAGTGAAGGTGGACGACAGCCAGCCCAAATCCACCGCAAAGTAGGCATCGTCGAATGCAAATGAATCGTGTGCGGTGGCAGACCGCAAGCCAGGCCGTGGCTGTCGTGGCCTTGGCGCTCGGCCTCGCCGCGTGCCAGCGTGAGCAGCCCGTGGCTGCGGCGGCGCCCGCCGCGGTGGCCACGCCCCCTGCAATGGCCGCATCGGCGGCAGCGCCCCCGGTGGCCGCGGCGCCGGTCGGCATCCCGCCCCAGCTGCAGGAGCGTGCCGATGCCCTGCTCGCCGCCCACCGGCAGATGATCGTGCTGATGACCGGCGAGCGCACGCTCGACGCGGCCGAGAAGCGCGCAGTCGGCGCGGTTGGGCAACTGCTGTTCCACGACATGCAGGAGCGCCAGCGCGCACTGGTCGCCCAGGCCGGCGAGGACTCCGACCCGGCCACGGTGCCCGCATTGAACGCGCTGCTGGACCGCATCGAAAGCGAGCCGAGCTGGTTCGATGCCGACCGCCTCGCGTTCAAGGAATTCCTCGGCGAGCTGAGCACGCGCTACGGCCAGGCGCAGTCGCTGTCCGGCCTCAAGCTCGGTCGCCGCGCGAGCGAAGACCTGGCCGTGCTCGCCGAGATCGAGCAGGCCTACGACCGTGAACTGAAGGACGTGTTCGGCCGCTTCGCGCAGCGCGGCATCGAGCCCAAGCGGGAAAAATGGGCCGACTACGTGGCCAAGCTCCAGGGCATCTATTCGCGCGAGAAGATCCTCAAGGACTTCGGCGCCATCGTCCCCTACACCCAGCCCGCGGGCAGCGCCAAGGAAAGCGCCGCGGATTCGCGCGAGATCTTCGGCACCTCGCTGCCTCCCAAGACCGTGGTGCTGACCTTCGACGACGGCCCCCACGCCAAGCACACGGACGAGATCCTCGAGATCCTCAAGCGCTACGACGCGCCGGCCATCTTCTTCGAGCTCGGCCAGAACCTCGGCAAGCTCGATGCCCAGGGCAAGGCCCAACTCGGCGCCAACGGCGCCGTGGCCAAGCGCGTGCTGGCCGCGGGGCATGTGCTCGCGAACCACAGCTTCAGCCACGGCATGATGGCGAAGATGAGCGACGACGCGGTGCGCACCGAAGCCACCGAAACCGAGGCCCTGCTCGACGTCACCGGCCGCCCGCAATCAACGCTGTTCCGCTTTCCCTATGGCGCGCGCAACGAAGACAAGCTCAGCACGGTCGAGGCGCTCAAGCTGCGCTCGATGATGTGGACCGTCGACTCCATGGACTGGGCCGACCCGGTGCCCAAGTCGATCGCCGACCGCGTGCTGGCCGAGGTCGACAAGGCCAAGCACGGCGTGATCCTGTTCCACGACATCCAGGGCCGCACCGTGCAGGCGCTGCCGACGGTGCTCGACCAGCTGGTGGCCGACGGCTACCGCTTCGCCACCTGGCGCGACGGCAAGTTCGTCGTCAATGCGCCCAAGCGCGCGGCGCCGGACGACGGCATTGCCACCGCCGCTGCCGGCGATACGCTCTATCGCGAAAGCTACGCGCTGGTGATCGGCATCGACAAGTACGCCAAGTGGCCCGGCCTGCATCACGCGGTGCTCGACGGCAAGGCCATGGAACAGGCACTGGTCACGCGCTTCGGCTTCAAGCCCGAGAACGTCACGGCGCTGTACGACGGCGACGCCACGCGCGCCAACATCCTGCGCACGCTCAACGACAAGCTGACCGACAGCAAGCGCGTGAAACGCGACGACCGCGTGCTGGTGTTCTTCGCCGGGCACGGCAGCACCCGCAAGCTCGCGAGCGGGCGCGACGTCGGCTACATCATCCCGGTCGATGCGTCGCTCGACGACCTGTCGGCCGATGCCATCTCCATGCCGCAGCTGCAGGAAGTGGCCGAAGCGCTGTCGGCCAAGCATGTGCTGTTCATGGTGGACGCCTGCTACTCGGGCCTGGGCCTCACGCGGGGCGGCGGGCCGCGCGGCAGCAAGAACTTCCTGAGCGACAACGCGCGCCGCATCGGCCGCCAGATGATCACCGCGGGCGGCGCCGACCAGCAGGTGGCCGACGACGGCCCCGGCGGTCATTCGGTCTTCACCTGGACGGTGCTGCAGGCGCTGTCGGGCAAGGCCGACCTCAATGGCGACGGCGTCATCACCAGCACCGAGCTCGCGGCCTACGTGGCGCCTGCCGTCTCGGCCATTGCGCGGCAGACGCCGGCCTTCGGCAGCCTGCCGGGCTCGGAGGGCGGCGAGTTCGTGTTCGCGCTGCCGACGGAACGAGAAGGCCTCAGCGGCGACGTCGTGCAGCTCGATGCCGCGGCCAGCCAGGTCAACAAGCGCATCGACCAGGCCAACGAGCAGGCCGTGCATGCCGCCGCCGCGACGCCCAAGGCCGCCGCCGCCATCGAGGTGGTGGTGAAGAACCTGGACGGCGCCGAGGCCAAGCTGACGATGCCGGCCGCCGCGCCGTTGCCGCCGCGCGTGGCGGCCCAGCGCGCCAACGACCGCGGGCTGCAGCTGTACCGCGAGCGCCGCTACGACGAGGCCGAGGCCGCCTTCACCGAAGCGCTCAAGCAGCAGCCGCGCTTCGCGCTGGCGGCCAACAACCTCGGCTTCCTGTACTTCAAGCGCGGCAAGCCGGTCGAGGCTGCGCGCTGGTTCGAGCAGGCCATCGACATGGACGGCAGCCGCGCCCTCGCCTACCTGAACCTCGGCGATGCGCAGCTGCAGGCCGGCAACGACGCCAAGGCGCTCGCCGCCTACACCACCTTCGTCGGCCTGGCGCCGAAGCACCCGCGCGTTCCGGCGCTGCAGGCCTGGATCGCCGCGCCCGATGCCGCGCATCGCCCTGCACTACCACCCACCAACTCATGACGACCCACCACACTTCATTGCTGCAACGCCTGCGGGGTCCGGTGCTTGCCGCCACGCTCGGCCTCGTGCTCTCGGGTTGCGTCGGCGTCTACAGGTCGCCCGATGTCGTCAGTACCAACAGCAGCACGCGCCTGGACGACACGCCGCGCATCGCAGTGCTCTCGGCCTTCGAACCCGAGCTCAAGCTGCTGCTGACGCGCCTGCAAGGCCCGGTGAAGCACAGCGTGAATGGCGTGGAATTCACCACCGGCACACTCGAAGGCAAGCCCGTGGTGCTGTTCCTGTCGGGCATCAGCATGACGAACGCGACGATGAACACACAGCTCGTGCTCGACCGATTCCGTGTCACGAACATCGTGTTCAGCGGTATCGCGGGCGGCGTGAATCCGTCGTTGCACGTCGGCGACGTCACGGTGCCGGCCCAGTGGGGCCAGTACCTCGAAGTGCTGATGGCGCGCGAAACCGCGCCCGGCAAGTTCACGGCGCCGCCCTTCATCACCGACGCCACACTGCCGAACTTCGGCATGATGCATCCGCGCCCAGTGGAGGTGCGCTCGGCGGCGCATCCGCAGATCGTGCGCAAGTTCTGGTTCGAGGCCGACCCGAAAATGCTCGACGTGGCGCGCGGCATCCGCAGCGTAGACCTTGCCAACTGCAGCGCCGGCAAGTGCCTGCCGCGCAAGCCGCAGCTGGTGGTCGGCGGCAACGGCGTCTCGGGCCAGGCCTTCATGGACAACAAGGCCTACCGCGAATACACCTACAAGACCTTCCAGGCCAACGTGCTCGACATGGAAACCGCGGCCGTGGGCATGGTCGCCTATGCCAATGGCGTGCCCTACATCGCCTTCCGCTCGCTCAGCGACCTCGCGGGCGGCGGCGACGGCGAGAACGAGATGGGCACCTTCATGGGCATTGCGGCGGACAACTCCGCAAAGGTCATGCTGGCGTTCCTCGCTGCGTGGAAGTGATCCCGCGTCCTCTCCCCGGGGAGGGTCGGGGTGGGGGCACGCGGCGCTCGATCGATCGCGGGGGTCTGGCAGGCGCCGCTTGCCCCCATCCCAGCCTTCCCCCGAAAGGGGAAGGAGCAAGACCTTCATGAACACCACGACCGTTCTCCGCCTCCAGGGCATCACCAAGCGCTTCGGTTCCCTTGTCGCGAACGACGCCATCTCCCTCGACCTGCAGGCGGGCGAGGTGCTCGCGCTGCTTGGCGAGAACGGCGCCGGCAAGTCGACGCTGATGTCCATCCTGTTCGGCCACTACGTCGCCGACGAAGGCAGCATCGAAGTCTTCGGTGCACCGCTGCCGGCGGGCAACCCGAAGGCGGCGCTCGCAGCCGGCGTGGGCATGGTGCACCAGCATTTCACGCTGGCCGACAACCTCAGCGTGCTCGACAACGTGATGATGGGCACCGAGCCGCTGTGGCACCCGGTGTCGCGCCGCGCCGCCGCACGCACCAGGCTGCTCGAGGTGGCCCGGCGCTTCGGCCTGCCGGTGCAGCCTGATGCGCAGATCGGCAGCCTCTCGGTCGGCGAGCGCCAGCGCGTGGAAATCCTCAAGGCGCTGTACCGCGGCGCGCGCATCCTGATCCTCGACGAGCCGACCGCCGTGCTCACGCCGCAGGAAAGCGAGGCGTTGTTCGCCACGCTCGCGCAGATGGTGGCGCAGGGCCTGTCGGTGATCTTCATCAGCCACAAGCTCGGCGAGGTGCTGCGCGTGTCGCACCGCATTGCCGTGCTGCGCGGCGGCAAGCTGGTGGCGCAGGCGCGCACCGCCGACACCACGCAGGCGCAGCTCGCGCTGTGGATGGTCGGGCATGCGGTCGAGGCGCCGCAACGGCGGCCGGCCAAGTCAGTGGGCGATGCGGTCTGTGTGCTCGATCACGTGAGCACCGCATCGGACAAGGACGGCGCGCAGGACCATTCGGCCGGCCTTCGCGAGGTATCGCTGACGCTGCGCGCCGGCGAGATCACCGCCATTGCGGGCGTCTCCGGCAACGGCCAGGTGGCGCTCGCCGAGTTGCTGAGCGGCACGCGCCGCGCAACGGCCGGCACGGCGCAGTTGATGGGACGCGCATTGCCGCCCTCGCCCGCCCGGCTGGTGCAGCGCGGCGTTGCGCGCATTCCGGAAGACCGGCATGCCGTCGGCGTGGTCGGCGATCTGCCGGTCTGGGAGAACGCGGTATCGGAACGGCTGCGCAGTCCGGTGTTCTCGCGCTGGTCGTGGCTCGTGAAACGCACCGCCGCCCGGCTGCATGCGCGGCGCATCGAGAAGGCATTCGACGTGCGCGGCGCCGGCCTGATGGCGCCGGCCCGTTCGCTCTCCGGCGGGAATATGCAGAAACTGATCCTGGGGCGTGCACTGCTTGCGCCTGAGCAGCCCGAAGCTGCCAAAGGCGACGACAACAGGAAGCATCCGAACCGCGCACCGCGCCTGATCGTCGCGCACCAGCCGACCTGGGGTCTCGACATCGGCGCGGTGGCCTATGTGCAGCAGCAACTGATTGCGGCGCGCGACGCAGGCGCGGCCGTGCTGCTGATCTCCGATGACCTCGACGAAGTGCTCGCGCTCGGCGACCGCGTGGCCGTGATGCATGGCGGCCACCTGGGCGAAGCCCGTCCGGCCGCCGCGTGGACGCGCGAGGCCATCGGGCTGGCCATGGCCGGCGCGACGGCGCCTCCATCCAAAGGAGCCGCAACATGATGCGGGTCGAACGACGCCACGAGACCTCGCGCGCCTCGCTGGTGCTTGCCCCCATCGGCGCGGTCGTCTTCACCATGGCGGTCAGTGCGCTGCTGGTGCTGTGGGCCGGCGCTCCGGTCGGTCGCACCTATGCGCTGCTGCTCCAGGGCGGCTTCGGCTCGGTGTTCGCGTGGAGCGAGACGCTGACGCGCGCGATCCCGCTGATCCTCACCGGGCTGGCGGCCACGGTCGCATTCAAGGCGCGGCTGTTCAACATCGGCGCCGAGGGCCAGCTTTACGCGGGTGCACTGGCCGCCGTGGCGGTGGGCGGTATGCATGGCGGCACCGGGTTCGAGCTGTCGCCTTGGCTGCTGTTTCCGCTGATGATGCTGGCGGCAGCAGCGGCCGGCGCGCTGATGCTGCTGGGCCCGGCGCTGATGAAGAACAAGCTCGGCGTGGACGAGGTCGTCACCACGCTGCTGATCAACTTCATCGTTCTGCTCGGCGTCTCGGCGCTGCTCGACGGGCCGATGAAAGACCCGAGCGCCATGGGCTGGCCGCAGAGCGTGTCGCTGCAGTCCGACCTCGAACTGGGCAAGCTCGTCGCGCAGACGCGCGTGCACACCGGACTGCTGTGGGCCGTGTCGCTCGCCGTGACGGTGTGGGCTGTCTTCAAGTACACGGTGCTGGGTTTCGACATTCGCGCCGTGGGTGCGAATGCGCGCGCCGCGGCCTTCACCGGCGTGCCGGTGACGCGCACCGTGGTGATGGTGGCGCTGCTCTCGGGCGCGCTGGCCGGGCTGGCGGGCGCGATCGAGGTGGCGGGCCGCACGAGCTACGTCACGCTCGACATGTCGCCGGGCTACGGCTACACGGGCATCGTGATCGCGATGCTGGCGGGGCTGCATCCGCTGGGCGTGATCGCAGCCGGCGTGTTCGTGGCGGGCGTGCTGGTCGGCGCCGACACCATGAGCCGCGCGGTCGGCGTACCGACCTACATTGCGGACGTGATCGTCGCGGCCTCGCTGATCGCGGTGCTGGTGGCAACGCTGCTGACGCAATACCGGGTGCGATTCAAATGACAGCATGTCCCACTCCGGTCTTGCCCCTTCCCCTTCCGGGGGAAGGCTGGGATGGTGGCGTCGGCCTCCCCTTCGAGCGCCGCGTGCCCCCACCCCAACCCTCCCCAAAAGGTGGAGGGAGAAACTATCCATGACCGACCTCCTCGACATCCTCGCCAACCCGGCCTTCTGGGTCGCGGTGCTGCGCATCGCCACGCCGCTGATTCTCGGCACGCTCGGCGTGCTGCTGTGCGAGCGCGCAGGCGTGCTCAACCTCGGCATCGAAGGAATCATGGTCGCGGGCGCCTTCACCGGCTGGCTCGCGGTGTATGCAGGCGCGCCGCTGTGGGTGGGCGTGGGCGTGGCCGCGCTGACGGGCCTGGTGTTCGGGCTGCTGCACGCCTTTCTCACCGTAGGCCTGGCGCTCTCGCAGCATGTCTCGGGGCTGGGCATCACGCTGCTTGCGACCGCGCTCAGCTACTTCGGCTACCGCGTGAGCTTTCCGAAGGTCAACACACCGCCGACCATCACGCCCTTTGCGCCGATGGACTGGCTGCCCATCCCGATCCTCAATGCCCAGACCGCGCTCACGCTGTTCGCGCTGCTGCTGCTGCCCATCATCGGCTGGGTGCTGTACCGCACCCCGCTCGGCCTCGCGTTGCGCATGGTCGGCGAGAACCCGCAGGCGGCCGAGAGCCAGGGCGTGTCGGTCGCGGCCACGCGCACCGGCGCCATCGTCGCGGGCTCGGCGCTGATGGGGGTGGCGGGCTCGTTCCTCACGCTGTCTGCCTTCAACGCCTTCTTCTTCAACATGGTGAACGGCCGCGGCTGGATCTGCGTGGCGCTGGTGGTGTTCGCCTCGTGGCGTCCGGGCAAGGCGCTGGTCGGCGCGCTGCTGTTCGCGTTCTTCGACGCGCTGCAGCTGCGGCTGCAACAATCGGGCGATGCCGTGCTGCCCTACCAGCTGTACCTGATGCTGCCGTACCTGCTGTCGATCCTGGCGCTGGTGCTGGTGGCGCGCAAGGCCAGCTATCCGCAGGCGCTGATGAAACCGTATCGCAAGGGGGAACGCTGATGACCACCAGGACCGCCACCGCCATGCGAGGCGCACTGCTAGCGGCATTGCTGACACTGGGTGGCAAAGGGGCTCATGCGCTGGGCATGAACTACGGCTACGAGGCCTTCAGCACGGCCGACGCCGTGACCTGGGTGCAGATGTGCGGCACCTGGGGCAAGGACCACCACGGCACCTACCGCGTCGTGCACGCCGAGCAATACGCGCAGTCCTTCCTCTACGTGCAGTGGATGACGCGCGACGCCAACGGCAGCCTGCGCGCAGAGCACACGGTGGCGATCGCTGAACTCGACAACGACCACGCCGAAATCTCGCTGTCCGACCTCACCTGCCGCGCCACGCCGCGCGGCATCGTGGTGACGGCCAAGGCCGATTCGGGGCACGATGAGAAGCTGCGCCGAGTGACCATCGAGGTCGGGCCGGCGCCGGGGCAGTACCGGTATCGGGCGCAGAACACGCGCTGAAGTGCCGGCGCTCGATCGAAACAGAACACGCAAAGGCCGCCACGATGCTCGACCTACTCATCACCAACGCCGCCCTCCCCGATGGCCGCACCGGCATGTCGATCGCCGTGCAGGGCGGGCGCATCGCCGAAGTCACCGCGGGCCTCGACGCACCGGCGCACGAGAAGCTCGATGCGCAGGGCCTCCTGCTCGCGCCCCATTTCGTCGACCCGCACTTCCACATGGACGCTACGCTGAGCTACGGCCTGCCGCGCGTCAACGAGAGCGGCACGCTGCTCGAAGGCATCGCGCTGTGGGGCGAGCTGAAGCCGCTGCTCACGGCCGACGCGCTCATCGAGCGCGCCCTGGCCTACTGCGACTGGGCCGTGGCCAAGGGGCTGCTGGCCATTCGCTCTCACGTCGACACCAGCGATCCGAGCCTGCTCGCAGTCGATGCGCTGCTCGAAGTCAAGCGCAAGGTGGCGCCCTACCTCGACCTGCAGCTGGTCGCCTTCCCGCAGGACGGGGTGCTGCGCTCGCACGGCGGCGTCGGAAACCTGGAGCGCGCGCTCGACAAGGGCGTGGACGTGGTCGGCGGCATTCCGCATTTCGAGCGCACCATGGCCGATGGCGCGGCCAGCGTGAAGCTTCTGTGCGAGATCGCCGCCCAGCGCGGCAAGCTGGTCGACATGCATTGCGACGAGTCGGACGACCCGCTCTCGCGCCACATCGAGACGCTGGCCTTCGAGGCGCAGCGCCTCGGCATGCAGGGCCGCGTGACGGGCTCGCACTGTACGTCGATGCACTCGATGGACAACTACTACGTGAGCAAGCTGCTGCCGCTGATCGCGCAGAGCGGCGTGGCCGTCGTCGCCAATCCGCTCATCAACATTACGCTGCAGGGCCGCCACGACACCTACCCCAAGCGCCGCGGCATGACGCGCGTGCCCGAGCTGATGGCCGCCGGCGTGAACGTCGCCTTCGGCCACGACTGCGTGATGGACCCGTGGTACGGCATGGGCTCGGGCGACATGCTCGAAGTGGCGCACATGGGCCTGCACGTGGCGCAGATGACGAGCCAGGACGGCATCCGCCAGTGCTTCGAAGCGGTGACGACCAATGCCGCGCGCGTGATGCACCTGCAGGGCTACGGCATCGAGGTCGGCTGCGACGCGAGCTTCGTGCTGCTGCAGGCGCGCGATGCGGTCGAGGCGATCCGGCTGCGCGCCGCGCGGCTCAAGGTGTTCCGCAAGGGCCGTCTGCTGGCCGAAACGCCTGCCGCCACGGCCAGCCTGCACCTCCCGGGCCGGGATGCATCGACGAGTTGGATGGCGCCGAAGCACGCCGGCTGAGCGCGGCGGTCAGCCCGGCAACAGGGCTGCAGCGCGAAAATCCGGCCTTCATCGGTTCACCAGGAGCCCTCTCATGAAACGTCTTGCACGGATCTGCGCGGCCTGGCTGCTGGCGCTGGCGTTCTCGCCGGCCATCGCGCAGCAACCCGGCGGCGAAACGGCCACGCCGCCCGCCGGCGTGCGCCTGCTGGCCAACCAGCCCTACGGCCCCGATCCGCGCCAGCGCATGGACGTCTACCTGCCGCCGAACGTGCAGCAAGGTGCGCCGGTGCTCGTGATGGTCCACGGCGGGGCCTGGATGTTCGGCGACAAGGCGGCCGCGTCGGTGGTGAACCAGAAGATCGAACACTGGGTGCGCGGACAAGGCTTCATCCTCGTTTCGGTGAGCTACCGCTTCGTGCCGCAGGTCGACGTGATGCAGCAGGCGCAGGACGTGGCGCGTGCCATCGCCACCGCGCAGGCGAGCGCGTCGTCGTGGGGCGGCGACGCCGGCCGCTTCGTGCTCATGGGCCATTCGGCCGGCGCGCACCTTGTCGCATTGCTCAGCGCATCGCTTTCCATCGCCCGGCGGCAAGGTGCCCGCCCCTGGCTCGGCGCCGTGGCACTCGACAGCGCCGCGCTCGACACGGTCGGACTGATGCGGCGCCGCCACATGCCCTTCTACGACCGCGTGTTCGGCAACGATCCCGCCTTCTGGCGCACCGTGTCGCCTACCGATGCCCTTGCGCCCGGCGCGCCGCCGATGCTGCTGGTGTGCTCCACCCAGCGCCGCGACGGCTCGTGCACGCAGGCCCGGCAGTTCGCGGTGCGCATCGCCGCAACCGGTGGCCGTGCGGAAGTGGCGCCGGAAGATCTTTCGCATGCACAGATCAATTCCGAACTGGGGCTGCCCGGCGCCTACACCGCGGAGGTGGATGCCTTCGTCCGCTCCCTGATCAGCACGTCCAGCCGGAGCTAGGCAAGCTGCTGCGCCAGCGCCGTCAGCGCCTCGCCGACGGGGCGCTCGACCTTCAGCGAAAGCAGCGCGTCGGCCCGCGTGCGCCCCAGGTTCACCGCCGCCACCGGCTTGCCCGCCGCGGCCGCCGCCTGCACGAAGCGGAAGCCCGAATAGACCATCAGCGACGAGCCGGCCACGAGCACCGCGTCGGCCTCTTCCAGCGCGGCGAAGGCGGCGGTGACGCGCTCCTTCGGCACGCTCTCGCCGAAGAACACCACGTCGGGCTTGAGCAGGCCGCCGCAGTGCGAGCAGGCGGGCACGTCGAAGTTGGAGAAATCGCGGCCTTCGAGGTCGGCGTCGCCGTCCGGCGCGGCGCGGGCTTCCAGTTCGGCCCAGCGCGGATTGCGGCGCCGCAGTTCGAGCTGCAGTTCTGCGCGCGGCGTGCGCCGCTCGCAGCCCATACAGCGCACGGTGTCGATGCGCCCATGCAGGTCGATGGCGCCCTGGCTGCCGGCTGCTTCATGCAGGCCATCGACGTTCTGCGTGAGCAGCAGGCCCACGCGGCCCGCGTCTCCGAGCCGTGCCAATGCGCGGTGCGCTGCGCCGGGCCGTGCTCCCGCCATGGTCGGCCAGCCGATCAGGCTGCGCGCCCAGTAGCGCTTGCGCGTGGATTCCTCGCCCATGAAGGCCTGGTAGGTGACGGGTGACGGGCGCTTCCATTCGCCATCCACGTCGCGGTAGTCGGGAATGCCCGAATCGGTGCTGCAGCCCGCGCCGGTGAGCACGAAGAGCTTGCGGTGGCGTGTGGCGAAGTCGGCGAGCGCATCGTGCGGGGCTGGGGTGGCGGGCATCCGGCCAGCATAAGCCGGCGGCCCGATTCCTGCTAAAGGCCTCATTCTTATCCGTCAGCGGAGAATGCCATGCCACACCTTCATCCCACGCGCCGCGGCGCGCTGCAGATTCTTGCCGCAGGCGTCGCCTCGGCCGCCCTTCCCGCCTTCGCCCAATGGCCCGACAGGGCGATCAAGATCATCGTGACCTTTCCGCCGGGCGGCTCCAGTGACGTGCTGGCGCGCGTGATGGCCGAGCAGCTCGCGAAGAAGCTCGGACAGCCCGTGGTGGTCGACAACAAGCCAGGTGCCGGCGGCACCATCGGCGGCGCGCAGGTGGCGGCGTCGCCGGCCGATGGCTACACGCTGATGCTTTCGAACACCACGCCGATCGCGCTCGGACCGTTCACGCTCGACAAGCTGCCATACGACCCGGTGACGGGCTTCACGCACGTCGCCTACCTGGGCGCGGCGCCGCTGGTGATCATGGCGAGCAAGCAGTCGGGCCTGAAGAGCTATGCCGACCTGGAGGCGATGGCGCGCAAGGAAGGCCGCCTGGACTTCGGCTCGGGCGGCCCGGGCTCCATCGGTCACATCCACGGCGAGCTGCTGAAGAAGATCACCGGGCTCAACATGGTGCACGTGCCCTATCGCGGCGGTGCACCGATGAGCACCGACCTGATCGCCAACACCATTCCGGTGGGCATCGACGTCATCACCTCGTACGTGCCCTTCTTCAAGGGCGGCCAGCTGGTGCCGCTCGCGGTGACGGGGGCGCAGCGCTCGCCGCTGATGCCCGATGTGCCGACGATGGTCGAGCTGCATCAGCCGAAGCTGGTACTCGAGAACTTCTTCGGCCTGTCGGGCCCCGCCAAGCTGCCGGCGGACGTTGTGACCCGGCTCAACGCCGCCTGCAACGAAGTGCTGGTCATGCCCGAAATCCAGAAGAAGCTGACCGAGCTGGGCATCGTCGCCAAGCCGGAATCGGTGGCCGCGTTCAACGGCTTCGTCAAGGAACAGGTCGATGTGCTGGGGCCGACGGTCAAGGCCGCCGGCATCAAGCTCTAGAGCAGAGTTCGGTGTTGTTCGTCAGGCTCATGGGCTGTGCGCTCGGGTGTTTCGCTCAGGCCTCTGGCGCGATGGCCTCGGCATATTCGTAGAGCGCGCCGAGGATTTCCTCTCCGCGCTCGTCGGCGTTTTCGGAGAGCGCGTCAACCTCGCTGAACAGCATCTCGATGGTGCGCGCCCCGCCCTCGCCCTTGAAGAGCTTGGCCACGCGCAGGGTCTCCCAGCGCTCGGCTTCTTCCTCGTTCAGCAATTCGGGCCAGTTGCGCGCGCGGTAGCGGAACAGGATCTCGTCGAGCCGGCCGTCATCGAAGCCCGTGCGGTCCTTGGCCAGCTCTTCGGGCGACAGATTGCGCAGCTGGTTCAGGCGCCGCCGGTCGGCGTTGCCGACGAAGCCACCGTAGAGGTCTTCGTCGACGTCGGGCGTGGCCTCCTTGGGCCGGGCGTAAACCTGCGACCAGATGGCGCTCATGTCGGGCAGGTCGCGTGCGATCGCGGCGTGGCGCATGGCAGTGTCGAGATCGACACCCCAGCGCCCCGCCATGGCCGGCGCGAGCGTGCGCAGGTTGCCGACCACCATCGGCGACTTGTTGAGGTGGATGCCCTTCATGGGCAGGCGCACGACGCCTTCGGGCAGGTCGGCCGTGCGGGTGAAGAGGCGCAGCCGCAGGGTCTCGACGTCGATGTCGCGCAGCTCGCTCGGGTCGTGGGCCAGGTCCCAGGCCAGCAGTTCGTTCTTGTTGGTGGGATGGCTGGCCAGCGGCCACATCACGGCCAGGCAGCCGCGCTCGACCGGGAACATGCCCGACACGTGCAGGAAGGGCTTTGCCGTCTCGCGCATCGCGGGCAGGCCGAGTTCGCTGGCAACGCGGTCCTTCTTGTGCAGGCCGAAGGCGAAGTCGAACAGCTTGGGTTGCCTGTCGCGGATCAGCCGAGCCAACGCGATGGTGGCACGCACGTCGGACAGCGCATCGTGCGCCGATTCGTGCAGCAGGCCGTTGGCGCGCGCCAGGTCCTCGAGCTTGAAGCTGGGCTTGCCGTCTTCCTTCTTCGGCCACTCGATGCCGTCGGGGCGCAGCGCGTAGGTGAGGCGCACCACGTCGAGCAGGTCCCAGCGGCCGCAATCATTCTGCCATTCGCGCGCGTACGGGTCGATCAGGTTGCGCCAGAACAGGAAGCGCGTGACCTCGTCGTCGAAGCGGATGGTGTTGTAGCCCACGCCGATGGTGCCGGGCTGCGAGAAGGCGCGCTCGATGTGCGCGGCGAATTCATGCTCGGGAATGCCGCGCTCCAGGCACACCTGCGGCGTGATGCCGGTGATGAGGCAGGCCTCGGGGCTGGGCAGGTAGTCCGGCGCGGGCTTGCAGTAGATCATCAGCGGCTCGCCGACTTCGTTGAGCTCGGCATCGGTGCGGATGGCCGCGAACTGCGAGGGCCGGTCGCGGCGGGGCACCGCGCCGAAGGTTTCGTAGTCGTGCCAGAGAAAGGTGTGGTTCATTCAGAGCAAGGGTGAAAACAGGCGGGCGATGGCATCGCCGAGGCGAATCCGGAAATTCTGTGGCCGGTGGGCACGCACCGCGCCGGAACTGTGCAGGTCGGTCTCGAACTGCGCCGCCAGCGGCCGGGCCAGTTCCGGACCATAAACCACCGCGCACACCTCGAAGTTGAGGCGGAAGCTGCGGTTGTCGAAATTCGCGGTGCCGATCATCGCGCAATGGTCGTCGACCACCAGAGTCTTGGAGTGCAGCATGCGCGCCTTGTACTCCCACACCTTCACGCCGGCTGCGATCAGTTCGTCGAAATACGAGCGCGCCGCCGCGCTCACGATGGCCGAGTCGCTGCGGCGCGGCACTAGCAGGCGCACATCGACGCCGCGCAGCGCGGCGCTGGTGAGCGCCATCAGCGCGGGCTCGCCCGGCACGAAGTACGGCGTGGTGAGCCACGCGCGGTGCGTGGCCGAATGGATGGCCTCGACGTGCATGCGGTGGATGGCCTCCATTGCGTTGTCGGGGCCGCTGGTGACGATCTGCACCGGGATGTTGCCAGCCTCCAGCTGCGGCAACATGGCGTTCATGACATCGTCCATGCCACGCGGGTCTTCGCCGGTGGCGTAGGTCCAATCTTCGAGGAAGGTGGTCTGCAGCCAGCGCACGGCGCTGCCCTCGATGCGCAGGTGCACGTCGTGGTACGCATCGGGCCGGGTGCGCTTGTCTTCCTCATCGGTGATGTTCACGCCGCCCGTGAAGCCCACGCGACCGTCGCACACCACGATCTTGCGGTGGGTGCGGTAGTTGGTCACGGGGCGCAGGCGGCGGCCGATCTTGGTGTCGTGGAACAGCGCCACCTTGACGCCCGCCTCGTGCAGCGGCGCCATGAACTTGCGGCCGACGCGCTTGGAGCCCAGTGCGTCGATCAGCAAGCGCACCGTCACGCCCTGCTTCGCGCGCTCGACCAGCAGGTCGCGCAGCGCGGTGCCGATCCTGTCGGGCTCGAAGATGTAGTACTCGAGGTGGACGTGGTTCCGTGCGGCGCGCACGGCCTCGAAGATCGCATCGAAGGTGCGCGCCCCGCCCGAGAGCAGTTCGACATCGACCGCGCTCGACACCGGCAGCCCGCAGGTCGCCGTGCCGAGCTTCGCCATCTGCTGCAGGGCCGGCGGTGCGTTCTGCGCCGCATCGCGCAGCCGCGCCACGTCGGCCTGGGCGAAGGCGCTGGCGCGGCTGCGCAGGCGCTTGAGCCGCTGCTTTCGCAGGCGCTGCGGCCCGAGGAAGTAATAGATGACGAAGCCCGCGAACGGCAGCAGCGCGAGCGACAGGATCCAGCTCATCGTCGACACCGGCGCGCGCTTCTGCATCACGATCCAGATCGACAGCACTGCGATGTAGCCGCTCCACGCAAGGGAGAGGCCGGTTTTCCATTCGTGGCTGAGTTCGGGGAGGATCAAGGCGAAGAAGCGGTTGGAATGGCTGTGCGATAGGGCTGGCCCAAAAGAAAAAGGCCGGTAGCGATGCTACCGGCCTTTGACTTCATTCCTGGAACCGCAGTGGGCTCAGCCTGCTGCTGCTTCCTCTGCTTCGGGCTTCTGCTTGCCTTCCTTCTTCGGAAGCGGCTGGATGTCGAGCAGCACTTCGTCCTTGTCGTCGAGGTCGACTTCGAGGCGACCGCCGTCGGTCAGACGACCAAACAGCAGTTCGTCGGCCAGCGCACGACGGATCGTGTCCTGGATCAGGCGCTGCATCGGGCGAGCGCCCATCAACGGATCGAAGCCCTTCTTCGCCAGGTGCTTGCGCAGCTTGTCGCTGAAGGTGACTTCCACCTTCTTCTCGCTGAGCTGCGTTTCCAGCTGGAGCAGGAACTTGTCGACCACGCGCAGGATGATGTTCTCGTCGAGCGCCTTGAAGTTGACGATGGCATCCAGCCGGTTGCGGAACTCGGGCGAGAACAGGCGCTTGATGTCGCCCATTTCGTCGCCCGCCTGGCGCGGGTTGGTGAAGCCGATGGTCGCCTTGTTCATGGTCTCGGCACCCGCATTCGTCGTCATGATGATGATGACGTTGCGGAAGTCGGCCTTGCGCCCGTTGTTGTCCGTCAGCGTACCGTGGTCCATGACCTGCAGCAGCACGTTGAAGATGTCCGGGTGCGCCTTCTCGATTTCGTCGAGCAGCAGCACCGAGTGTGGCTTCTTCGTGACGGCCTCGGTCAGCAGGCCACCCTGGTCGAACCCGACGTAGCCCGGAGGCGCGCCGATCAGACGGCTCACCGCATGGCGCTCCATGTACTCCGACATGTCGAAGCGGATCAGCTCGATGCCCATGATGTAGGCGAGCTGCTTCGCGGCTTCGGTCTTGCCGACGCCCGTGGGACCGGAGAACAGGAACGAGCCGATCGGCTTGTCGCCCTTGCCCAGGCCCGAACGCGCCATCTTGACCGCGGAGGCGAGCACTTCGAGCGCCTTGTCCTGGCCGAACACCACGCTCTTGAGGTCGCGCTCGATGGTCTGCAGCTTGCCGCGGTCGTCGTTGCTGACGTTGGCCGGGGGAATGCGCGCGATCTTCGCGACGATTTCCTCGACTTCCGTCTTGCTGATGGTCTTCTTGCGCTTGCTCGGCGGCAGGATGCGCTGGGCAGCACCGGCTTCGTCGATGACGTCGATCGCCTTGTCGGGCAGATGACGGTCATTGATGTACTTGGCGCTGAGCTCGGCCGCAGCCTGCAGGGCCGCCACCGCGTACTTCACGCCATGGTGCTCCTCGAAGCGCGACTTCAGGCCCTTGAGGATGTCGACGGTTTCCTGCACCGACGGCTCGACCACGTCGACCTTCTGGAAACGGCGCGACAGGGCCGCGTCTTTCTCGAAGATGCCGCGGTATTCCGTGAAGGTGGTCGCGCCGATGCACTTCAGCTGGCCGCTGGAAAGCGCCGGCTTCAGCAGGTTCGACGCATCGAGCGTGCCGCCCGAAGCCGCGCCCGCACCGATCAGGGTGTGGATTTCGTCGATGAACAGGATAGCGTTCGGCTTGTCCTTGAGCGACTTGAGCACGCCCTTCAGGCGCTGCTCGAAATCGCCGCGGTACTTGGTGCCGGCCAGCAGCGCGCCCATGTCGAGCGAGAACACGTTCGACTCGGCCAGGATTTCCGGCACGTCGCCCTGCGTGATGCGCCATGCAAGGCCCTCGGCGATGGCGGTCTTGCCCACACCGGCCTCGCCGACCAGCAGCGGATTGTTCTTGCGCCGGCGGCAGAGGATCTGGATGACGCGCTCGACCTCGTACTCGCGACCGATCAGCGGATCGATCTTGCCGTCCTTGGCCATCTGGTTGAGGTTCTGCGTGAACTGCTCGAGCGGCGATGCCTTCTCGTTGCGTTCGCCGCCGCCCTCCTCGCCCTCGCCCGAAGGTGCTTCACCGCTGCCCTTGACGGCTTCCGGCGGATCGCTCTTCTTGATGCCGTGGGCTATGAAGTTGACCACGTCGAGGCGGGTGACGCCCTGCTGGTGCAGGTAGTACACGGCATGCGAGTCCTTCTCGCCGAAGATCGCGACCAGCACGTTGGCACCGGTGACTTCCTTCTTGCCGTTGCCGGTGGACTGCACATGCATGATGGCGCGCTGGATCACGCGCTGGAAACCCAGCGTGGGCTGGGTGTCTACATCGTCGGTACCCGCCACCTGGGGCGTGTTGTCCTTGATGAAGTTGGTGAGCGACGCCCGCAGGTCGTCGACGTTGGCCGAGCAGGCGCGCAGAACTTCCGCGGCGCTCGGGTTGTCCAGCAAAGCGAGCAGCAGATGCTCCACGGTGATGAACTCGTGGCGCTGCTGCCGGGCCTCGACGAAGGCCATGTGCAAGCTGACTTCCAGTTCTTGGGCAATCATGTGATTTCCTTTTGCCTTGCTGTAAATAAGTTCTCAGATGGGTTGGAGCTTGCGCAATTCAACTGGTTCATGCAACAGGTTCACTGACGCATTGGAGTGGATGCCCGGCCTGCTGTGCGGCTTCCATCACCTGGTTGACCTTGGTGGCCGCCATGTCGCGGGAATAAACCCCACAGACGCCTCGGCCATCGAGGTGGATCTTGAGCATGATCTGGGTCGCGGTTTCGCGATCCTTGCTGAAATATTCCTGCAGCACGACGATCACGAACTCCATTGGCGTGTAGTCGTCGTTCAGCATCACCACCTGGTACATCTGGGGCGGCGCGGTTTTTTGCGGCCGGCGCTCCAGGACGACCGAATCCCCGTCATCCCCGGCCGGTTTTTGGGCCGGGGGGGTGCTGGGAGTTTTTGGAATTCTCGTTGCCATGAAAATGATTCTATAGAGCGTGCAAGCGCCGTGCCGGCGCAGGAAGACTTGGTGACGTGTATTCGACAAATCAAGGGTCTTGCCCCGTGAATGACGACGGAATTTCCGGAGAATTCGCGGGAAACGAGCTCAGGCGAGCACATGAATGAAAAAAGCCCCTGAACGCCTTTCGGGGGCTCAGGGGCTTGATGCTCGACGCCGGCAGGCATCGACGAGCAACCATGGCAATTACATGTGGTCGATCATCACCTGCCCGAATCCGGAGCAGCTCACCTGCGTGGCGCCCTCCATCAGGCGCGCGAAGTCATAGGTGACTTTCTTGCTGGCGATCGATTTCTCCATCGAGCTGATGATGAGGTCGGCGGCTTCCTTCCAGCCCATGTGCCGCAGCATCATTTCAGCCGAGAGGATTTCGGAACCGGGATTCACGTAGTCCTTGCCAGCGTACTTGGGTGCCGTGCCATGGGTGGCTTCGAACATGGCGACGGTGTCGCTGAGGTTCGCGCCCGGGGCGATACCGATGCCGCCGACCTGCGCGGCCAGTGCGTCGGACACGTAGTCGCCGTTCAGGTTGAGCGTAGCAATGACGCTGTACTCGGCAGGACGCAGCAGGATCTGCTGAAGGAAGGCGTCGGCAATGCTGTCCTTGACGGTGATTTCCTTGCCCGTCTTCGGGTTCTTGAACTTCATCCACGGCCCGCCGTCGATCAGTTCGGCGCCGAATTCCTTGGCGGCGAGGCCGTAGCCCCAGTCACGGAAGCCACCTTCGGTGAACTTCATGATGTTGCCCTTGTGCACCAGGGTGACGCTGGGCTTGTCGTTGTCGATGGCGTACTGGAACGCCTTGCGCACGAGACGCTCGGTACCTTCCCTCGACACGGGCTTGACGCCGATGCCCGAGGTATTGGGGAAGCGGATCTTCTTGACGCCCATTTCGTCCTGCAGGAACTTGATGAGCTTCTTCGCCTTGTCGCTCTCGGCTTCGAACTCGATGCCGGCGTAGATGTCTTCCGAGTTCTCGCGGAAGATCACCATGTTGGTCTTGTGCGGCTCGCGCACCGGGCTGGGCACGCCCTCGAAGTACTGGATGGGGCGCAGGCAGACATAAAGGTCGAGTTCCTGGCGCAGCGCGACATTCAGCGAGCGGATGCCGCCGCCGACGGGCGTGGTCAGCGGGCCCTTGATGGAAACCACATAGTCACGCACGGCGTGCAGCGTTTCCTCGGGGAGCCAGACATCGGGACCGTAGACCTTGGTCGACTTCTCGCCGGCATAGACCTCCATCCAGTGGATCTTTTTCTTGCCGCCGTAGGCCTTGGCCACCGCCGCATCCACCACTTTCAACATCACCGGGGTGATGTCCAGGCCAGTGCCGTCGCCTTCGATGAAGGGAATGACCGGTTGGTCAGGCACATTGAGCGAGTTGTCGGCGTTGACCGTGATCTTCTGGCCGTCGGTCGGGACTTTGATGTGCTGATAACTGGTCATGAGAGGGGATGGCTCCGGAATTGACGTAATTTTTGACGACTGTCAGCGAATTCAGACACGGGGTGGATTCGCTGTACAGACTGTGAACAAATCGCTGTACATTTTAGACGCAGCCCATCAGCAAGCGTTTGTCAACCGGCGAGCCAATGGGCTCGTTAGTGGCTGACCTTCTGCTCGCCGGGAGGCGTTTCCAACCAATTCTCGATAGAGGAATCATCAATGAGCAAAATTCTCGCAGTCATGATCGCTGGCCTGTTCGCCGCTGGCGCCTACGCCCAAAACCCGGCCGGTACGACGCCCGAACAAGGTAACGCCACCAACAGCAAGTCGCAGCAACGTGCTGAAGCCAAGAAGGCTGCCAAGCCCGCTGGCCAGGTCAAGGCTGCTGGCGGCGACGAAGCCAAGACGCCCGAAGGCGGCGCCATCGGCACCGACAAGGCTGCTGCCTCTGGCGAGAAGCGCGCTGAAACCCGCGACCAGCGTCGTCGCAACAAGGACGGCAGCATCAAGCGCAAGTCGACCCAAGGCGGCACCCCGCAGTAATTCGGCCTGCCTCCCAAAAAAAAGCGCTCTTCCGAGCGCTTTTTTTTTTGATCGAGGGAGCTGCGTGGCTGTCAACCGCGCGAAACGGCTTTCGTTGAATGTCTACCTTCCGCAGGGAGGGCAATCCAGATCAACGAATTTCAAAGGATATGTTCATGAACAAGCTGCTCGCAGCCCTGGTCGCCGGTCTCTTCGCCGTCGGTGCTTTCGCTCAACAAGCCGAACCCACGGCCGCTCCCGCCGCAGCCGCTCCCAAGGTGGCCAAGCACGCGCCCGCCAAGAAGCACGCCGCTGCCAAGAAGCACAAGGTTCGCCACGTGGCCAAGGCCCACACGGCTGCCGCCAAGAAGGTGTAAGCTTTCCAGCTCACCGGCAATGCCCGCATCAGCGGGCATTTTTATTGGTTACGGGCTGGGCTTCGCCCCGCTCTGAAAGAGTTGTCCCCGATGTTCCAGCGTCTCGCCGCCCTGCTCCTTGTGTCTGCGTCCTTCTTGATGCCGGCTCATGCCCAGCAGCAACCCCAGACCGACCTGCCACGCACGCAGTTGTCGGTCGGTCTGTACAAGATCGACGCGCAGATCGCGCAAACGCCCCTGCAGCGCGAAATCGGCCTGATGTTCCGCAAGGAAATGCCGCAGGCTGAAGGCATGATCTTCGTGTTCGAGCAGCCTGCAACGCAATGCTTCTGGATGCGCAACACGATCCTGCCGCTGACCGCTGCGTTCGTGGCCGATGACGGCCGCATCGTCAACCTGGTCGACATGCAGCCCATGACCGAGAACTCGCATTGCTCGCTGGAGCCGGTGCGCTACGTGCTCGAAATGAACCAGGGCTGGTTCGCCAAGAAGAACATCAAGAAGGGAGCCAAGCTCGGCGGCGAGTTGTTCGCAGCCGGCAAGCGCTGAGCATCTGCCGTCTCAAGCCCTCAAAAAAGCCGACCCATGGGTCGGCTTTTTGCTGGAGAAACCCGGGCTCAGCCGAAGTTCTTCGCCGCGAAGTCCCAGTTCGCCAGCTTGGCCAGGAAGGTCTCGACGAACTTCGGGCGCAGGTTGCGGTAGTCGATGTAGTAGGCGTGTTCCCACACGTCCACCGTCAGCACCGGGGTGTCGCCGGTGGTCAGCGGCGTGCCCGCAGCGCCCATGTTCACGATGTCCAGCGAGCCGTCGGCTTTCTTCACCAGCCACGTCCAGCCCGAGCCGAAGTTGCCCACGGCCGACTTCACGAAGGCTTCCTTGAACGCGTCGTAGCTGCCCCACTTGGCGTCGATGGCCTTGGCCAGGGCGCCGGTCGGAGCGCCGCCGCCCTGGGGCTTCATGCAGTTCCAGAAGAAGGTGTGGTTCCAGATCTGCGCGGCGTTGTTGTAGATGCCGCCGCTGGATTTCTTGACGATCTCCTCGAGCGTCATCGATTCGAATTCGGTGCCCTTCTGCAGGTTGTTGAGGTTCACCACGTAGGCGTTGTGGTGCTTGCCGTAGTGGTATTCGAGGGTTTCCTGCGAGTACTCGGGCGCCAGTGCGTCAAGAGCGTAAGGCAGGGGTGGGAGCACATGTTCCATGGTTTTTTCTCGTGGGTTGGTTGTAGGAATCAGCGATTCTAGGAAGTAATTACCGAGGCAGCGTCAGACGTGTGCCCGTTGCATCGCCTGGAGTGACGGTCAGGTCGACCTCGCCATCGGCAAGCCGCGCCTTGACGGCGTCGCCCGCCGCCAGTTGCGTTGCACTGACGATCGCATGACCGTCTGTGTCGGTCAGCCACGCATAGCCGCGTTGCAAGACCAGGGCCGGGTCGAGCAGCCGCAAACGCAGGGCCATGCGCTCCAGGCGCTCGCGACGCTGAACCAGTGCACGCCCCAGCCGCAAGGGAAAGTCGGCCGCTATCGACCGCGGCGTCTGCGACAGGCGCTCCCGTCTCGACAGCACCGCATACCGCAGGCGCTGCGCATGATGCGCCAATCGGAGCTGCTGCCGCGCCACGAGGCTCGAGGGGCGGCCCAGGCGTCCCGCGGCCTGGTCGATGCGCTGCCCGAGCGCGTCGATGCGCCCACCCAGCGCATCGCCGAGCCGCTCGTCGAGCAGATCGAGTGCACCGAGCCACAGGTCGCGCGGCGCGCTCACCAGTTCTGCCGCGGCCGTCGGCGTGGGCGCGCGCAGGTCGGCGCAGAAATCGGCGATGGTGAAGTCGGTTTCGTGGCCCACGCCGCTGATCAGCGGCACCGGGCTCTGCACGATGGTGCGCGCCAGCGTCTCGTCGTTGAAAGCCCAGAGGTCTTCGATGGAGCCACCGCCACGCACCAGCAGGATCACGTCCACGGCAGGTTCGAGGCGGTAGAGCGACTGCAACGCCCGCACCAGTTCGGCTGGTGCGCCGGCTCCCTGCACTGCCGCCGGTGCGAGCACGACCGGAATGTGCGGAACACGCCTTCGCAGCGCCGTCACCACGTCGTGCAAGGCCGCCGCGCCCAACGACGTGACGATACCGACCGCCCGCGGCATGGCCGGCAACGTCCGCTTGCGCGCCGGGTCGAACAGGCCTTCGGCTTCCAGGCGTGCCTTGCGCTGCATGAACTGCTCGAACAGGGCGCCCTGCCCGGCTCGCCGCAAGCTCTCGACCACCAGTTGCAGATCGCCGCGAGGCTCATACACCGCAAGGCGCCCACGCACTTCGACCTGATCGCCATCACGCGGCGAAAAGTCGAGCAAACCGGCAGCGCGGCGGAACATCGCGCAGCGCAGCTGGCCGGACTCGTCCTTGAGCGAGAAGTAACAATGTCCACTTGAGGCCCGCGAGAAGCCGGAAATTTCGCCCCGCACCGCGACCGGATTGAAGCGCGCGTCGAGTGCGTCGGCCACCGCCCGGCACAACGCACCGACGGCCCAGATACGCGGCCCGGGCGCGGAGTTCGATTCACGCAAGTTCACAGAATGCACGCTCGGCCGGATGCCACTCGTCCACAACAGGCCGCAAGCGGCCCCGCGTCAGCCCCTGGAGCGAGGAAAACGCACGGTTTCTCGTGCAAGCCGTTGATTTCATTAAAAAAAGTGCTGCTCAAAATTCAGTCGATCTAGCAGAAAGGCCGCCCCATGCGGGCCCGGACGAGTTGCGTAGCGGGTTAATCACAAAGTTATCCACAGAATCTGTGCGTCCTTGCCGACACAAAAACAAGGTGCGTGCCGATGGTGGGCTCAGTGGATAATCGCCGCGCATTTGCAGTCTACGGGCCGGAGGATTTTTTCTTGTTTTCCATCATAGTTGCCGCGGGTTGGCCAATCTGGCCCTTGCTCGCTTGTTCGGTCATTGCGCTCGCGCTGGTTATAGAACGTTTCACGAGTCTGAAGACCGTGAGGGTACTTCCGCCGAAGCTGCTCGACGAAACCATCACCGTGTCGCACGGGGCCATTCCCGGCCCGGACATCGTGACCAAACTTGAACGCAACTCGATGCTCGGCCAGGTGCTGGCCGCCGGCCTGCGTGCGCTGAACGCCAATCCGCGCTGTACCGAAGACGATCTGCGTGCCGCCATGGAGGCCTCGGGCCGCACGGTGGCGCACAAGCTGGAGCGCTACCTGCCGGCGCTGGCCACCATCGCCTCGGCCGCCCCGCTGCTGGGGCTGCTGGGCACGGTGATCGGCATGATCGAGATCTTCGGCTCGCAGTCGCCGGGCAGCGGCGCTGTCGGCTCGGGCAACCCGGCCCAGCTGGCGCACGGCATCTCGATCGCGCTCTACAACACCGCCTTCGGCCTGATCGTGGCCATTCCGACGCTGATCTTCTGGCGCTACTTCCGCAGCCGCGTCGACGAATACCTGCTGAACCTCGAACTGTCCGGCGAGCGCTTCGCCCGCCACCTGAACGCACTGCGCAAATGACCCGCGGCCGCATGCAGTTCCGCCATGGTGCGCGCGACGAGCCGGAGATCAACCTGATCCCGTTCATCGACGTGCTGCTGGTGATCCTCATCTTCCTGATGCTGTCGACCACCTACAGCAAGTTCACCGAAATGCAGCTGAGGCTGCCGACGGCGGACGTCGACGCACAACGCGACTATCCGAAGGAAGTGATCGTGACGGTGTCGGCCGACGGCCGCTACTCGATCAACAAGAGTCCGGTGGCCGACCGGAGCGTGGAAACCGTGACGGCAGCCCTCGCCGCCGCGGCCACCGGCGGCAAGGACAGCGTGGTGATCATCAGCGCCGATGCGACCAGCCCGCACCAGGCCGTGGTGACGGTGATGGAGGCTGCGCGCCGCGCCGGCATGATGCAGATCACCTTCGCAGCCCAGTCGACGGCACAAGCCGGGCACTGAGTGCCTTCCGACGGCCGCAGCAGCAGCAAGGCGGGTTCGCCGTCCGCCTCGCGGCTGCAGCGCGCCTGGCTGCGCCGAGGCCCGCTGGCCTGCCTGCTGTGGCCACTGTCGTTGCTTTATGCCGCGCTCTTCGCGGTGCGGGGCTCGCTCTATCGGCTGGGATGGCTGCGGACCGAGCGAGTGCCCGTCCCGGTGATCGTGGTCGGCAACGTGATCGCGGGTGGAGCGGGGAAAACACCGGTCGTGATGGCCGTCGTCCGGCATCTGCAGGCGCGAGGACTGACGGTCGGCGTGGTGTCGCGCGGCTATGGCCGGCGCACCGATGATTGCCGCGAGGTGCTCGGCGACAGCGATCCGCAGGATGTCGGCGACGAACCTGCGCTGATCCACCATGCCACGAAAGCGCCGGTGTTCGTGGCGCGCAAGCGCATCGATGCGGCGCGCGCCCTGCTCGCCAGCCACCCGGCCACGCAGGTCGTCGTGAGCGACGACGGCCTGCAGCATCTGGCACTGGGTCGCGATATCGAGATCTGCGTGTTCGACGACCGCGGCATCGGCAACGGCTGGCGACTGCCTGCGGGCCCGTTGCGCGAAGCCTGGCCGCGGCCATGCGATCTGGTGCTGCACAGCGGCGCACGGCCCGCGTTCGCCGGTGGCTACACCGCCACCCGCGCTCTCGCAAACGACGCCTTGACCGGCGGCGGACAACACGTGCCCCTGGCAACCCTTGCAGGCCGGCCCCTGGTGGCACTGGCAGCCATTGCGCGGCCGGAGGCCTTCTTCGAGATGCTGCGCGCACGCGGCCTGACGCTCGCCGAAACCATCGCACTGCCGGATCACTTTGATTTCGGGAGTTGGCAGCACCCTGCCGCCACCGAACGCACCATCGTCTGCACGGAAAAAGATGCCGTCAAGGTGTGGCGCAAGGCGCCCGATGCGCTGGCGGTGCCATTGCACTTCGCGCCCTCGCCGGAATTCTTCATCGCACTCGACGCAAAGCTATCATCGCTCGATGGATACCAAGCTGCTTGAACTGCTCGTCTGCCCCGTCACCAAGGGTCCGCTGACCTGGAACCCCGAGAAGCAGGAGCTCTGCTCGCGCAGCGCGCGCCTCGCCTATCCGGTGCGCGACGGCATTCCGGTGCTGCTCGAGAACGAAGCACGCACGCTCTCCGACGAAGAGCTCGGGCTGTGAGCTTCACCGTTCTGGTGCCGGCGCGTCTGGCGTCGACACGGCTTCCCAACAAACCGCTGGCCGACATCGCTGGCTTGCCCATGGTGGTGCGCGTAGCGCAGCGCGCCGGCGAATCCAGCGCAGCGCGCGTGGTGGTCGCCGGCGACGATCCTTCGATCGTTGCGGCGTGCAAGGCGCACGGCGTCGAAGCCATCCTCACGCGCCAGGACCACCCCAGCGGCACCGACCGGCTGGCCGAAGCCTGTGAGCAGCTTGGCCTGGACGGCGACGACATCGTTGTCAACGTACAGGGCGACGAGCCACTGATCGATCCCGCGTTGATCGACGCCGTGGCATCAACGCTGGCCACCCATGCGGAAGCAGCGATGAGCACCGCGGCCCACGAGATCGACTCGATCGGCGACTTCATGAACCCCAACGTGGTGAAGGCCGTGCTCGACACGCAAGGCAACGCCATGTACTTCAGCCGCGCACCGATCCCATGGTGGCGCGACGGGTCCGCCAACGGCGCGGCACCCGCGGTGCTGCCCACGCCCGCCCCGCTGCGCCACATCGGCATCTACGGCTATCGCGCGGGTTTCGTGCGGAAGTTTCCTTCGCTGCCGCCGGCGCCTGTCGAGGCAACCGAAGCACTCGAACAGCTGCGCGCGCTATGGCACGGCCATCGCATCGCGGTGCATGTGAGCCATGTCGCCCCCGGACCGGGCATCGACACGCCCGAAGACCTGGCGCGCGTGCGTGCCGTCTTCGCTGCCGCGCCCCCCGCCTGAGACGCTCTGCAGCCTGCCCGCAGCGGAAATTCTTCGCGGGCACGCGTGCTATCCTCGAAGCAACTCCGCCTAGCCCAGCCCTGGGGCCGACGCTTGGTGCGACACAAAATCCAAGAACCGTCCGAGGAAACCATGAGACTAATTTTGCTGGGCGCGCCCGGGGCGGGCAAAGGCACGCAAGCGGCTTTCATCTGCCAGAAATACAGCATTCCCCAAATCTCGACCGGCGACATGCTGCGCGCCGCCGTCAAGGCCGGCACGCCGCTCGGCCTGCAGGCCAAGGCCGTCATGGACGCCGGCGCACTGGTCAGCGATGACCTGATCATCAATCTCGTGAAGGAACGCATTGCGCAACCCGATTGCGCCGGCGGCTTCCTGTTCGACGGTTTCCCCCGCACCATCCCCCAGGCCGATGCCATGAAGGCAGCGGGCGTCAAGCTCGACTACGTGCTCGAGATCGACGTGCCCTTCAGCGACATCATCGAACGCATGAGCGGCCGCCGCTCGCACCCGGCCTCGGGCCGCACCTATCACGTCAAGTTCAATCCGCCCAAGGTCGAAGGCAAGGACGACGTGACCGGCGAGGAACTGATCCAGCGCGAGGACGACAAGGAAGAAACCGTGCGCAAACGGCTCGAGGTGTACAGCCAGCAAACGCGTCCGCTGGTCGACTACTACTCGGCCTGGGCCGAGGCCGACCCGGCTGCCGCCCCGAAATACCGCGCCATCAAGGGCGTGGGCACGGTGGACGAGATCACGCAACGTGCACTGGCTGCCCTGAACAGCTGATCCTCCCAACCGCCCCTGTACGGGGCGGTTTTGCTTTCACCCCAGCAGTTCCAGCATCAGCGCGATGCGCGCCTTCACGGGCGTCAGCGCGCCAGCATCGCGCAGCGCGTCCCCCGCCTTCGGCAGGATGCGCCCGTTGGCGCAACGCGTGGCGCGAACGATCGCAACGCCTGCGTCCTGCGCCTTGAGCGCGGCCGCTTCCAGGGCGTGGTGCAGGGTGCCGTTGCCAGTGGCGGCAAGCACCAGTCCTCGCACGGGATCGGCACCGCCGGATTGCAGCAGCGCATCGATCACAGCACCGCTGGCGCCGGCATGGCTCACGACGATCTCGATGCGGGGCCACCGAACCTCGGCCTCCAGGAAGATCTTCGACGCGTGTGATGCAGCGCCTTCCGGCCAAGACCGGACAAGGCGAACCTCCCCTTCCTCGACATAACCGACGGGCCCCGCATCGCCTGAAGCAAAGGCGTCAGGCCGATAGGTGTGCACCTTCTGGATGTCGATGCCGCTGTGGATCGCGCCGGCGCACACCACCGTTACGCCTCGCGCGCCCTGCGTCGCGGCAACGCTGATGGCGTCACGCACGTTCTGCGGTCCGTCGGGCGCCAGCGCGGTCGCCGGGCGCATCGCGCAGGTCAGTACCACGGGCTTGGAAGGCGCCAGTACCGAGTGCAGGAAGAACGCGGTCTCTTCGAGCGTGTCGGTGCCGTGCGTGATCACCACGCCTGTCACGTCGGCTTGCGCCAGCCAGTGCGCACAGCGCCGGGCCAGTTGCTGCCAGATGGCGAACGACATGTCCTTGCTGTCGAGCTGCGCGACCTGCTCCGCCTCCAGCAACACGCCTTCGGGCGCCTCGATGCCGCCAAGCAGGTCGGCCACGCCGACCTGTCCCGCGGTGTAGCCGATGTTGTCGCCGCTGCTGGCGGCCCGGCCGGCAATGGTGCCGCCCGTGCCCAAAACCACGACACGGCGGCGCGATTCAGGCGAAGAGGAATTGACCATGGCTTGTCAACTTTTAAAAACTGGTTAAAAATACAGCTACTGGATATCTAGCCAGTGCCGCAAGGAACCACATATGCAGTTCGCCGTGAAGCTTACAGCCCGCCAGCAGCAGATCCTGGACCTGATCCAGAGCGCCATCGCACGCACCGGTGCGCCGCCCACGCGCGCCGAAATCGCCAACGAGCTCGGGTTCAAGTCGGCCAACGCCGCCGAAGAGCATTTGCAGGCACTGGCGCGCAAGGGCGTCATCGAGCTCGTGAGCGGCACCTCGCGCGGCATCCGCCTCAAGGGCGACGCCCTGCGTTCGCTCAATGAAACACGCCACCGCGAAGGCGGCCAGTTCTCGCTCTCGCTGCCCGGCATGGCCCAGCTGGCATTGCCGCTCATCGGCCGCGTCGCAGCCGGCTCGCCCATCCTCGCGCAGGAGCACGTCGACCAGACCTACTACGTCGAGAACACGCTGTTCCAGCGCCAGCCCGATTACCTGCTCAAGGTGCGCGGCATGTCGATGCGCGATGCCGGCATCATGGACGGCGACCTGCTCGCGGTGCAGGCCACCAAGGAAGCGCGCAATGGCCAGATCGTGGTTGCGCGCCTGGGCGACGAAGTGACCGTCAAGCGCCTGAAGCGCAACAAGCAGGTCATCGAGCTGCACGCCGAGAACCCCGACTACCCGACCATCATCGTCCAGCCCGGCGAGCCCTTCGAAATCGAAGGCCTTGCGGTCGGGCTCATCCGCAACACCATGCTGATGTAGGCCCCGCGGCCTGCTTTCCGCAGCACCCCATCCGGCAGCGACAGGTGGCGGGCGTATGGCGAAGAGTCGCCATCACCCTGTCGCAGCCGATTCAAGAAATCCTGCCTGTGTTCAACCTCATACTTTTTTGGAGTTCACATGGGAATCGCCCTCCTCGCCATCGCTGATTTCTGGATGCCGCTGCAATCGCTGGCCAGCCGCCTGATGCCGGCACACCGTCCTCGCCGCAGGGATCGCCTCGACGCTGCCGAATCCTCGGCCGGGCTTCGCTACGTGGCGGTGCGCCCTGCCTGCACCGCCCGCTCCGGCGGCGGTGCAACACCCGCAGCAGCCAGCACCGCGCCAGCGCGTCCGTTGCGCGTGGTTCGCGTGGTCGACGGCATGGGCCAGCAGCGCAGCAACCGCGTCGTGATCTCGGGCCGCATGGCCGATGTCTGCGCCGAACTCGACCGGCTGGCCGCACTCGAAACCGCCGAAACCGCGGCCGCGGCCCCTCGTTCGACCCGCCTGCACTGAGCCCGAACACCCCTGCGAGCGGCTGTGGGGTGGGTATCCAAACGTTCACTGGCACGACATTCCAATGCTGCGAGGCACAATGGCACGCCATGAACATTGTGATCCTCGACGATTACCAGGACGCCGTGCGCAAACTGCGCTGCGCCGCCAAGCTGGACGCGTACGCGGCCAAGGTCTATACCAATACGGTGAAGGGCATCGGGCAGCTTTCAGTTCGCCTCAAGGATGCCGACGTGATCGTGCTGATCCGCGAGCGCACCCAGATCTCGCGCCAGCTGATCGAAAAGCTGCCGAAGCTCAAGCTCATCTCGCAGACGGGGCGTGTCGCCGGGCACATCGACGTTACAGCCTGCACGGAACGTGGCATCGCGGTTGCGGAGGGCTCGGGCTCGCCGCAAGCGCCTGCCGAGCTCACCTGGGCGCTCATCATGGCCGCCATGCGCCGGCTGCCGCAGTACATCAGCAACCTCAAGCACGGCGCGTGGCAGCAGTCGGGGCTCAAGTCGGCATCGATGCCGCCCAATTTCGGGATCGGCTCGGTGCTCAAGGGCAAGACGCTGTGCATCTGGGGTTATGGCCGCATCGGCCAACTGGTGGCGCGCTATGGGCAGGCTTTCGGGATGCAGGTCGTGATCTGGGGCCGTGAAGCCAGTTGTGCCAAGGCCCGCTCCGACGGCTTCCAGGTCGCGCAGAACCGCCACGAGTTCTTTGCCGCGGCCGACGTGCTGTCGGTGCATTTGCGGCTCAACGAAGAGACCAACGGCCTCATCACGCTGGAAGACCTCTCGCGCATGAAGCCGACGGCGCTGTTCGTCAACACTTCGCGCGCCGAACTGGTCGAAGCCGACGCCCTGCTCGCCGCGCTCAACCGCGGCCGCCCCGGGCTGGCCGCCATCGACGTGTTCGAGAGCGAGCCGCCGCTGCAAGGCCATGCGCTGCTGCGGCTCGAGAACTGCATCTGTACGCCGCACATCGGCTACGTCGAGCAGGAGAGCTACGAGAGCTACTTCGGTCAGGCGTTCGACAACGTGGTGAGCTACATCAACGGCAATCCGACGAACATCGTGAATCCCGGCGCGCTGCAGGTTCGCCGGTGAACCGGCCGGCGCCCCAGGGTGCGCTCTGGGCGCTGCTCGCCGGCAATTTCGTGATCGGCACGGGCGTGATGGTGGTGCCCGGCACGCTCAATGAAATCAGCACATCGCTTTCGGTCACTGCCGCCACCGCGGGCCAGCTGATCACGGCCGCAGCGGCGGTAATGTGCATTGGCGCACCGCTGCTGGCCGCAGCGGTCGCGGGCTGGGACCGCCGCCAGTTGCTGGCGCTCAGCCTGCTCTGGTACGCCGTGGGCCACATCCTCTGCGCGCTGATGCCGAGCTTCGGCGCCCTGCTGCCGGTGCGCATGCTCACAGTGGTCGCTCCAGCCATCTTCACGCCCCAGGCCGCGGCCTGCGCCGGCATGCTGGTGCCGCCGGAGCAGCGCGGACGCGCCGTCACCTTCGTCTTCCTGGGCTGGTCCATGGCCTCGGTGCTGGGCCTGCCCATCGGCGCGCTGATCGGCGGCCACCTGGGCTGGCGCATGGCCTTCCTGGCCATTGCGGCGCTCAGTGTCGCAAGCGCGACAGCGGTCTGGCTCACCTTGCCGAACGGCATCCGCCCCGCCGCGCTGACCGCCGAAGCATGGTCGCGCGTGCTGCGCAGCCCGGTGCTGATGGGCATCGTGTCGGTCACGGCACTGCAGGGGGCGGGCCAGTTTGTGCTGTTCAGTTATTTCGGCCCGGTCCTCAAGCAGGGCTTCGGCGCGGACGCCACTACGCTGAGCGTGATGTGGGCGCTGTTCGGCGCCTGCGGGCTGGTCGGCAACATGGTGGTCAGCCGCTTCATCGACCGCGTGGGCGCCGGGCGCATGGTACTGATCACGACCGTGCTGATCGCCTCGAGCCTGCTGCTGTGGCCGCTGGCCTCCACGCTCGCCTGGCTGGCTGTCGTGCTCGTTCCGTGGGGGTTGGGCTGCTTCTCCGCCAACTCGGCGCAGCAGGCCCGTCTGGTGGGCCTGGCGCCGGCCCTCGCGCCAGGCTCCGTGGCGCTCAACAGCTCCGGCATCTATACCGGGCAGGCCGTGGGCGCCGCGGTCGGTGGCTGGCTGCTTGCCAACGACGCCGGGGCATGGATGAGCTGGGTCGGTTTCGGCCTGCTGCTGGTCGCCATCTCGCTCAGCGTGGCCATCGATCGCAGCCGCCGCGCGGCCTGAAAACGCGCCCCCGCGTTAAACCCGTCACGTCCCACCCGCGCGGGGCTGCAAAATCAGAGTCTTCGACAGCATCAACCTCCAGCAAATGACAGTGAACTACACCCGAATCGGCGTCATAGGCGCAGGCGCCATGGGTCGCGGCATCGCACAGATCGCCGCCCAGGCAGGCAGCGAAGTGCTGCTGCTCGACAGTTTCGCGGGCGCCGCCGAGCGCGGCCGCGAAGCCCTCGTTGCGCAATGGAACAAGCTGCACGAGAAGAACAAGATCGACGCCGCCACGCGCGATGCCCAGATCGCCCGCGTCAAGGCGATCGACAGCATCCAGGCTCTGGCCGGCTGCGACCTGGTGATCGAAGCGGTCATCGAAGACCTCGAAGTCAAGCGCAAGCTGTTCCGCGAGCTCGAAGGCGCGGTGAGCGAGACCGCCACGCTGGTCACCAACACCTCGTCGCTCTCGGTGACGGCCATCGCCGCCGGCCTCAAGCACCCGGAGCGCTTCGCGGGCTTCCACTTCTTCAACCCCGTGCCGTTGATGAAGGTGGTCGAGGTGGTCGCGGGCTTCAAGACCGCGCCCGATGTCTGCAAGCAGCTGGCCGGTTACGCGGTGCAGATGGGCCACAGCGCCGTGCAGGCGCAGGACACGCCAGGCTTCATCGTCAACCACGCGGGCCGCGGCTATGGCACCGAGGCGCTGCGCATCGTCGGCGAAGGCGTTACCGACTTTGCGACCATCGACCGCATCCTCAAGGACCAGGCGGGCTTTCGCCTGGGCCCGTTCGAGCTGCTGGACCTGACGGCGCTCGACGTGTCGCATCCGGTGATGGAGTCGATCTACCACCAGTATTTCGAGGAGCCGCGCTTCCGACCGAGCGTGATCACCGCGCAGCGACTGGCCGCGGGCGCGCTGGGCCGCAAGACCAACGAAGGCTTCTACCGCTACAACGACGGCGTGATGCAGCAGGTGCCCGAGGCTCCTGCGCCGGTGGTCGAGGGCACGCCTTCGGTCTGGGTGTCTCCGCGTGCAGCACGCCGCGCCGAGCTGCTGCGCCTGGTGAACACGCTGGGCGCGCAGATCGACAGCGGCGCTGCGGCCGCGCCGCATTCGCTGATCCTGGTGGCGCCGCTGGGCTTCGACGTGACCACGGTCGCCGCGGTCGAGCGCCTGGACGCCACGCGCACCGTCGGCATCGACATGCTCATCGACGACGCCGCTACCAAGCGCCGCGTACTCGCCACCAACCCTGCGACGCGCCGCGACGTCCGCGATGCCGCGCATGCCCTCTTCGCGCGCGACGGCAAGGCCGTGAGCGTGATCCGCGACAGCGGCGGCTTCGTCACGCAACGCGTGATCGGCACCATCGTCAACATCGCCACCGACATGTGCCAGCAGCGCGTGTGCACGCCGGCCGACCTCGAGACCGCGGTGCAGCTGGGACTCGGCTATCCGCGCGGCCCGCTCGCCATGGGCAATCTCTACGGTCCGACCAACATGCTCGAAGTGCTGTTCAACCTGCAGACGGTGTACGGCGATCCGCGCTATCGCCCGAGCCCGTGGCTGCGCCGCCGCGGCGCGTTGGGCCTGAGCCTGCTGCACGAAGAAGAATAGACAACCATGACCGCCGAACTCAAGAGCACGAGCGAAGGCAGCACCATGGTGCTGACGATCGCAAACCCCACCCAGCGCAACGCACTGGGCCCGGAAATCTATGCCGCGGGCATCGAGGCGCTCAACGGCGCCGAGAACAGCGCCGAGATCCGCAGTGTCGTCATCGTGGGCGAAGGTGCATGGTTCTGCGCCGGCGGCTCGCTGCAGCGGCTGCTGGCCAACCGGCAGCTCGACCGCTCGGTGCAGGCCGAGAGCATCGAGGGCCTGCACAACTGGATCGATTCGATCCGCACCTTTCCCAAGCCGGTCATCGCGGCGGTCGAAGGCGCGGCTGCCGGTGCCGGCTTCTCGCTCGCGCTGGCCTGCGACTTCGTCGTGTCGGCCCGTGATGCGGTGTTCGCGGCCTCGTACAGCAACGTGGCGCTGTCGCCCGACGGCGGGCTGAGCTGGCACCTCGGGCAGCAGTTGCCGCGCCAACTGGCGAGCGAATGGCTCATGAACGGCGAGCGCATCGACGCACCGCGCCTGCATGCGCTCGGCCTCGTCAACGAACTCACGGAAAACGGCCAGGCGCTTGCAGGTGCGCTGGCGCTGGCCGCGAAGCTCAATGCACGCGCGCCGAACTCGCTGGCCAGCATCAAGGAACTGCTCAGCGAAGCGCGAGGCGCCACCCTGGCCACGCAGCTCTCGCAGGAGCGCGACCACTTCGTGCGCAACCTGCACCATGCGAACGCAGGCATCGGCATCGCCGCGTTCCTCGAGAAGAAGCCGCCGCAGTACGAGTAACGCCAAACGGCGTCGCTCCCGTGACACCCACCAGCATTCCAGTCGCCGAGAGGACAGACCAATGGACGACCCCATTCTTACCATCGAAGAACGTGAAGCGATCAACAGTGGTCGCTGGTTTTCTTCCCTATCTCCATCGCTACGGCACGACATCCTCCGATGCGCCTTCGTCAAACGCTACAAGGACGGCGACCTGATCGCTGCCCGCGGCGATCCTCCCGAACACTGGATCGCCTGTGCCAAGGGCGCGGTGCGCGTGAGTTCGACGGCCGTCTCCGGCAAGCAGGTGACGCTGACCTACGTGGAGCCGGGCATCTGGTTCGGCGACGTGGCGATGTTCGACGGGGACCGGCGCACGCACGACTCCTACTCGCACGGCGACACCACGATCCTGTGCGTGGCGCGCGCCGACTTCCAGAAGATCCTGGCCTCGCACGTGGAGCTGTACGAGGCGCTGATGCGGCTGCAGGCACGCCGCATCCGCACGCTGTTCGGGCTGGTGGAAGACCTCAACACCCTGCCCCTGCGGGCACGGCTGGCCAAGCAGCTCATTCACCTCGTGCGCAGCTACGGCGTGCCGAACCTGGAAGACGGCAACCAGATGCGCATCGGCTTGCAGCTGGCGCAGGAAGAGCTGGCGCAGCTGCTGGGCGCATCGCGCCAGCGGGTCAACCAGGAACTCAAGACCATGGAGCGCGAGGGCAGCATCCGCATCGAACAGGGCGGCCTGGTCGTGCTGGACCGCGCAGCCTTGAGGCGCATTTCCGAAGCCGAGAACTGAAAAGCCAGACGCAAACATGAGCCAGGACTTCTCCAACTTCATCGGCACCCGTGCCGTCTCGCAACAGCACGCTTTCGACGTCGACGCGCTTGCGGCCTGGCTCGAGAAGAACCTCGAGGGGTTCAAGGGTCCGCTCGCGGTCGAGATGTTCAAGGGCGGCCAGTCGAACCCGACCTACAAGCTCGTCACGCCGTCGCAAAGCTACGTGATGCGCGCCAAGCCGGGTCCGGTCGCCAAGCTGCTGCCCTCTGCCCACGCGGTGGAGCGCGAGTTCAAGGTGATGAGCGGCCTGGCCGGCACCGATGTGCCCGTGCCACGCATGTACTGCCTGTGCGAAGACGAGGCCATCATCGGCCGCGCCTTCTACATCATGGAGTTCATGCAGGGCCGCGTGCTGTGGGACCAGTCGCTGCCCGGCTTCAGCAATGCCGAACGCGCGGCCCACTACGACGAGATGAACCGCGTCATCGCGGCGCTGCACACGGTCGACTTCGCCGCCCGCGGCCTGGCCGACTACGGCAAGCCCGGCAACTACTTCGAGCGCCAGATCGGCCGCTGGAGCAAGCAGTACAAGGCCTCGGCCGACGGCACCGGCGAACTCTCCCAGCCCATCGAGGCCATGGAGCGCCTGATCGACTGGCTGCCCGCCCACATGCCGGCGAGCGCGCGCGACGAGAGCAAGGTGTCGATCGTCCATGGCGACTATCGCCTCGACAACGTGATGTTCCACGCCACCGAACCGCGGATCATCGCGGTGCTCGACTGGGAACTCTCCACGCTGGGCCACCCGCTGGCGGACTTCAGCTACCACTGCATGTCCTGGCACATGCCGCCCACCACGGGACGCGGCATCGGCGGCGTGGACGTCGCCGCGCTGGGCATCCCCACCGAGAGCGAATACATCCGCCGTTATTGCGAGCGCACCCGCATCAGCACGCCCGAGGCGCTGGCGCCCGACTGGAATTTCTACCAGGCCTACAACCTGTTCCGCATGGCCGCGATCCTGCAAGGCATTGCCAAGCGGGTCGAGGCCGGCACCGCGTCGAGCGAGCAAGCCGTGGCCTCGGCCCGCGGCGCCCGCCCCATGGCCGAAATGGCCTGGCAGTTTGCCCAAAAGGCATAAGCCGCCCCACACCCACCAGGAGACGAAGATGGATTTCGAATACTCGGCCAAGACCAAAGACCTGCAGAAACGCGTCCAGGCATTCATGGACGACCACATCTATCCGGCCGAAGCCGAGTACCACGCCGAACTGGCCGCCAACACGGTCGCCGGCAAGCGCTGGTCGGCCCTCAAGACCGTCGAGAAGCTGAAGGAAAAGGCCAAGGCCCAGGGCCTGTGGAACCTGTTCCTGCCGGTCGACAGCGCCGCCGCCTCGGGCTATGAGGGCGCGGGCCTGACCAACCAGGAATACGCCCCGCTGGCCGAGATCATGGGCGCGGTGCCATGGGCGAGCGAAGCCTTCAACTGCTCGGCGCCCGACACCGGCAACATGGAGACCATCGCGCGCTACGGCTCGGAAGAAATCAAGGCCCGCTGGCTCAAGCCGCTGCTCGAAGGTCAGATTCGCTCGGCCTTCGCGATGACCGAGCCCGAAGTGGCATCGAGCGATGCCACCAACATCGCCACGCGCATCGAACGCCAGGGCGACGAATACGTGATCAACGGCCACAAATGGTGGATTTCGGGTGCGGCCGATCCGCGCTGCGCGGTCTTCATCACCATGGGCAAAAGCGACCCCGATGCGCCGCGCCACTCGCAGCAGAGCATGGTCATCGTGCCGGCCGATGCCAAGGGCATCCGCATCGTGCGCCCGCTGAACGTGATGGGCTACGACGATGCGCCGCACGGCCACGTCGAGATGTACTTCGAGAACGTGCGCGTGCCCGTCAACAACATTCTGCTGGGCGAAGGCCGTGGCTTCGAAATCGCCCAGGGCCGCCTCGGCCCGGGACGCATCCACCACTGCATGCGCCTGATCGGCCTGGCCGAGCGCGCGCTCGAGCTGATGTGCAAGCGCGCCTCGTCGCGCGTGGCCTTCGGCAAGACCGTGGCCTCGCAGACCGTGACGCAGGAACGCATCGCCGAAGCCCGCTGCAAGATCGACATGGCTCGCCTGCTCACGCTGAAGGCCGCCTGGCTGATGGACGTGGCCGGCAACAAGGTTGCCAAGAACGAGATCGCCATGATCAAGGTGGTCGCGCCGTCGATGGCCTGCCAGGTGATCGACTGGGCCATGCAGGTCCACGGCGGCGGCGGCATGTGCGACGACTTCCCGCTTGCAGCCGCCTACGCCGGTGCGCGCACGCTGCGCTTCGCGGACGGCCCGGACGAAGTGCACCGCAATGCAATCGCCAAGTGGGAGCTGGGCAAGTACGCGCCGGCCAAGGCGGGCGACGCCGAAATGCCGGTCACGCGCTTCTGATCTGTCTTGCCCCCTCTCCCCGCGGGGGGAGAGGGTTGGGGTGAGGGCCGACGGCGACAGGTAGGCCTCGGCCCTTTTTCTTTTCAGAGCTTCTTCTGCAGGAAGACGGCGCTGCCGAACGCCGGATCGAGCTGATAGCTCACGAATCCGTCGCGCTCATAGGCGCGCAGTGCGGGCGCGTTGCCCGACAGCACTTCGAGCGTGAGCTTGCAGGCGCCGCGCCTGCGCGCCTCCTGCTCCACCTGAGCGAACATCTTCTGCGCCACGCGCTGCCCGCGATGGCCGGCCTGCACGACCACATCGTGCACGTTCACCAGTGGCTTGCAGGCAAAGGTCGAGAAGCCTTCGATGCAGTTGATGAGGCCCACGGCCTGCTCGCCGTCGTAGGCCAGCACGCTGAAGGCCTGCGGGCGCGCTGCCAGCGCCGCAGGCAAGGCTTCGCGCACGGCCGCGTCGAGCGGCGTGCCGCCACCTGACGGGTCGCGGGCATAGCTGTCCAGCAGGGACACGACAGCCTCGGCGTGCGCGGGATTGCGATAGTCGGCGATCAGGGTCGCGATCGCGGCGTGGTCGGGCGTCGACATGCGATGCGCGCCGATCAGCCCAGCGTGGCCGCCAGGCGCTGGGCGTACGAGTCGGCTTGTGCCGCATCGCGCGCCTCGACCATCACCCGCACCAGCGGCTCGGTGCCGCTCGCGCGGATCAGCACGCGGCCGCTGTCGCCGAGCTCCGCCTCGATGCGTTGCGTTTCACTCGCGAGCACCTTGTTGGACTTCCAGTCCTGGTCCGGAGACAGGCGCACGTTGATCAGCGTCTGCGGGAACAGCGTGACGCCTTCGAGCAGCTGCGCCACGGTCTTGCCGCTGCGCACGCAAGCCTGCAGCACCTGCAGTGCGCTTACGATGCCGTCGCCCGTGGTGTGGCGGTCGAGCGCCAGCAGGTGGCCGGAACCTTCACCGCCCAGCAGCCAGCCGCGCTTGTCCAGCTCTTCGAGCACGTAGCGGTCGCCGACCTTGGCACGCACGAACTCGATGCCCTGCCCGCGCAGCGCCACTTCGACGGCCTTGTTGGTCATGAGCGTGCCGACCACGCCCGCCGGCTTTTCGCCGCGCGCGATGCGCTCGGCCACCATGAGGTAGAGCAGCTCGTCGCCGTTGAACAGGCGCCCGCTGGCATCCACCAGCTGCAGGCGGTCGGCGTCGCCGTCGAGGGCGATGCCATAGTCGGCCTGCTGCGTCGTCACCGCGGTCACCAAGGCCTGTGGATGCGTGGCACCGAAGCCCTTGTTGATGTTGAGCCCGTCGGGCGAAACGCCGATGCTGCTGACCTCCGCACCCAGTTCGTGGAACACGTTGGGCGCGACCTGATACGCCGCGCCGTGCGCCGCGTCGACGACCAGCTTCATGTCGCGCAGGGTCAGGTCGTTGGCGAAGGTGCTCTTGCAGAACTCGATGTAGCGCCCCGGCGCGTCGTTGAGGCGGCGGGCCTTGCCCAGGTCGGCGGAGGCTGCCCATACCGGCGCTTCTTCCAATGCCGCCTCGACAGCCAGTTCCCAGGCATCGTCGAGCTTGGTGCCCTGCGCGCTGAAGAACTTGATGCCGTTGTCGGGGTAGGCGTTGTGGCTCGCGCTGATCACCACGCCCAGGCTCGCGCGCTGGGCGCGCGTGAGGTACGCCACGCCGGGCGTCGGCAACGGGCCGAGCAGCACCACATCGACGCCCGCCGAATTGAAGCCCGACTCGAGCGCCGACTCGAGCATGTAGCCCGAGATGCGCGTGTCCTTGCCGATCAGCACCGTGGGACGCGCCTGGGTCCTCTTGAGCACGCGGCCCACGGCGTGCGCGAGGCGCAGCACGAAATCGGGCGTGATGGGAGCCTGGCCGACAGTGCCGCGGATGCCGTCGGTGCCGAAATATTTGCGGGTCATGTGGTTTCCTCTTTTCTTTGTTGTGGTTCTTCTGCCGCCTTCATTGCTCGCCATACCGCGAGAGCGGCCACCGTGTCGCGCACGTCATGCACGCGCACCACGGCCGCGCCGCGATCCACGGCCAGCACCGCCGCGGCGACGCTGGGCACCATGCGCTCGCCCGCCGCCTCGATGCCCGTGACGGCACCGATGGACGACTTGCGCGACCAGCCTAGCAGCAGCGGGTAACCGCCGGAGAGCAACTCGCGCTGGCGCGCCAGCAAGGCGAAATTCTGCATCACGGTCTTGCCGAACCCAACGCCGGGGTCGAGCGTGATGCGCGAAGAATCGACTCCCGCCGCACGAAGAAGTTGCGCCTGCTCCCCGAGGAAAGACAGCACTGCCGGGATCACGTCGCCGGCCATGGGCACGGCCTGCATGGTCTGCGGGTCCCGATGCATGTGCATCAGGCAGATGCCGCATGAAGAGTGCGCCGAAACGGCTTCGCGCGCGCCCGGCTGGCGCAGCGCCCAGATGTCGTTGACGATGTCCGCGCCCAGGTCGAGCACGGCACGCATGACCCCGGGCTTGTAGGTGTCGATGGAGATCGGCACGTTCAGCTTCACCGCCTCGCGCACCACGGGCAGCACGCGTGCCAACTCGGCATCGAGCGGCACCGCGGGGCTCCCGGGGCGGGTCGATTCACCGCCGATGTCGAGGATGTCGGCGCCCTCCTTCAGCAGCTGCTCGCAGTGCTTCAGCGCGCTGCCGGTGGAGGCGTGGGCACCGCCATCGGAGAAGGAGTCGGGCGTGACATTGACGATGCCCATCACGCGCGGCTGCGCGAGGTCGATGCGAAAGCGTGAGGTCTGCCAGACCTCTCCATGGAAAACGGGGCCAGAGGCCCCGTTGTTGCTTGCTGCCAAGTCCACTTCAAGCCGCAGTGGGCGCCGGGTCGGGATTGACCGCCGGCGTGCCGCCACTGCCGCCACTGCCCGAAGGCGGGATGCGCGGCGTCCAATCCTTGGGCGGACGGGGCGCACGACCGGCCATGATGTCGTCGAGCTGTTCGCTGTCGATGGTTTCCCATTCGAGCAGCGCCTTGGCCATGGCGTGCATCTTGTCGCTGTTCTCTTCGATCAGGCGGCGCGCCAGGGCGTACTGCTCGTCGATGATGCGGCGCACCTCGCTGTCGACCTTTTCCATGGTCTGTTCGCTCATGTTCGTGGTCTTGGTAACCGAGCGGCCCAGGAACACTTCGCCTTCGTTCTCGGCGTAGACCATCGGGCCCAGCGCATCGGTCATGCCGTAGCGCGTGACCATGTCGCGGGCAATGGAGGTCGCGCGCTCGAAGTCGTTGCTGGCGCCGGTGGTCATCTGGTGCATGAACACTTCCTCGGCGATGCGGCCACCGAACAGCATGCTGATCTGGTTGAGCATGTATTCGCGGTCGTAGCTGTAGCGGTCCTGCGAAGGCAGGCTCATGGTCACGCCGAGGGCTCGGCCGCGCGGGATGATCGTGACCTTGTGGACCGGGTCGCACTTGGGCAGCAGCTTGCCAATGAGCGCGTGGCCGGACTCGTGGTAGGCCGTGTTGCGGCGCTCTTCCTCGGGCATGACCATGCTCTTGCGCTCCGGGCCCATGAATATCTTGTCCTTGGCCTTCTCGAAGTCCTGCATCTCGACCACGCGCGCATTGCGGCGTGCGGCCATCAGGGCAGCTTCGTTGCAGAGATTGGCCAGGTCGGCACCCGACATGCCGGGTGTGCCGCGGGCGATCACGCTCGGGTTCACGTCCTGGCCCAGCGGGACCTTGCGCATGTGCACGCCGAGGATCTGCTCGCGGCCGCGGATGTCGGGCAGCGTGACGTAGACCTGACGGTCGAAGCGGCCGGGGCGCAGCAAAGCAGCGTCCAGGATGTCGGGGCGGTTGGTGGCAGCCACCACGATCACGCCGAGGTTGGTTTCGAAGCCGTCCATCTCGACCAGCATCTGGTTCAGCGTCTGCTCGCGCTCGTCGTTGCCACCGCCAAGACCGGCGCCGCGCTGACGGCCCACCGCATCGATTTCGTCGATGAAGATGATGCAGGGTGCGTTCTTCTTGGCGTTCTCGAACATGTCGCGCACACGGGCGGCGCCGACGCCGACGAACATTTCAACGAAGTCGGAACCCGAGATCGAGAAGAAAGGCACCTTGGCTTCGCCGGCGATCGACTTGGCCAGCAGCGTCTTGCCGGTGCCCGGGGGGCCGACCAGCAACAGGCCGCGGGGAATACGGCCGCCGAGCTTCTGGAAGCGCTGCGGGTCTTTCAGGAAGTCGACCACTTCACGGACCTCTTCCTTGGCCTCGTCGCAGCCCGCGACGTCGGCAAAAGTGACCGTGTTGTTGTTCTCATCCATCATGCGGGCCTTGCTCTTGCCGAAGCTGAACGCCCCGCCCTTGCCGCCGCCCTGCATCTGTCGCATGAAGTAGATCCAGACGCCGATCAGCAGCAGCATCGGCCCCCAGCTGACCAGCAGCGTCATGAGGAGCGAGCCCTCTTCGCGCGGCTTGACGTCGAACTTGACGTTGTGGTCGATCAGATCGCCCACGAGGCCGCGGTCGAGCACCGTGGCGGTCGTGCGGATCTTGCGATCGTCGTTGGTGACGGCGACGATTTCACCGCCGGCAGCGCCTTCAGGAATGATGGCGCTCTTGACCTGGTTGTTCCGGACCTGGTCCAGGAACTCGGAATAGCTGACTGTCCCTGAACCGACGCCGCCGCGGGTGTCGAACTGCTTGAACACAGTGAACAACACCATGGCAATGACGAGCCATACGGCAACTTTGGAAAACCACTGATTGTTCAAACGAAGCTCCAGGCTAAAGCGCGTGACAGACAGATGAAAAACGCGCTATGGGTACGCAATTGCGACCCATTTTAGGCTTTTCAAGCTGCGAAAAGCGGGCATTTCCCTAATGTGGCGATAGGCTGGCATGGGTTTGTGCCCCTGGCGAGCCGCTGCGCAGCAAGGTATCAAGGCGTATCCGAGGCCTTGAGGCCCACGCCGACCAGGAAGGTTTCAGCCGATTTGTCCCGCGATGCCTTGGGCTTGAACGGCTTGACGACGCGGAAATTCGCCTTGAAAAGCTTCACCAGGTCGTCGTAGCCGCTGCCATGGAACAGCTTGGCCACCAGTGCTCCTTCAGGCTTCAGATGGTGCTGGGCGAAGTCGATCGCAAGCTCGATCAGGTGCGCCACGCGGGCGGCGTCGGCCGAATGAATGCCTGATAGGTTGGGCGCCATGTCCGACACAACCAGGTCGGCCTTTCGGCCCGCCAGCACGCCCAGCAACTGCTGCAGCAGCGCGTCTTCGCGAAAATCCCCCTGCAGGAAGATCACCCCCTCAATGGGCTCCATCGGCAGGATGTCAAGCGAAACGATGGTGCCGTTCAGCTCGCCGGCCGCCGCCCCGCCGGGCGACATGCGCCGGCGCAGGTACTGGCTCCAGGCACCCGGGGTAGAACCAAGGTCCACCACCAGCTGCCCTGGCTTGACGAGCCCGAGGGACTCGTCGATCTCCTTGAGTTTGTAGGCGGCGCGCGCGCGATAACCCTCCTTGGTGGCGAGCTTCACGTAGGGGTCGTTGATATGGTCGTGCAGCCACGCCTTGTTGACTTTTTTGCTTTTGGCTTTGGTGCTCATGAAGGTCTTCGTGTACGCGTCGATAATACGGGGATGCCCGCCATTCAACTTACCCCTGCCGAGCGCAAGGTGCACCGCGCCGAAGCTCATCACCTGGATCCGATCGTCATGGTCGGTGGAGACGGGCTCACCCCTGCCGTAAAAAAAGAGGCCGATGCGGCGCTCAAGGCCCATGGCCTGATCAAGGTCCGGGTCTTCTCCGACGACCGCCTCGCCCGCGACGCCATGCTGCGCGAGCTGTCCGACGAACTCGGCGCCGCCCCGATCCAGCACATCGGCAAGCTGCTGGTGCTCTGGCGCCCGAAGCCCGAGAAGGAGCGCGTGGTCGATGAAGACCGCATGCCCGGCCCGCGCGACGTCAAGATCGTCAAATACAGCAAGCGCGGCGGCCAGCGCCCCGAAATCAAGACCCTGCGTGTGCTCGGCAATCAGCGCCTCACCCCCGGTGGCACCATCAAGCGCGCCAAGGCGAAGCGGCCGCTGTCGGCCAAGAAGCGCAACCAGTCGGACTGAGCTCGGTGGCAGCGCAAGGCGCCCAGCGCCACATCCTCTGCATGAAATGGGGCACGAAATACGGCCCCGAATACGTCAACCGGCTCTACGCGATGGTGCGCCGCAACCTCCGCGGCGACTTCAAGTTCGTGTGCCTGACCGACGACGGCAACGGCATCCACCCCGAGGTGACGTGCCTGCCGATCCCGCCCCTCAATCTGCACCTGGCCCCGGGCCAGCGCGATGGCGCCTGGAAGAAGCTCACAACCTTCGAGCAGGATCTGCACGGCCTGCGCGGCACCGCCCTATTCCTCGACCTCGACGTGGTGGTCGTCGGCAGCCTGGACGCCTTCTTCGAACAGCCCGGCGAATTCCTGATCATTCACGACTACGCCCGCCCCTGGCGACGCGAGCGGGTCACCGGCAATTCGTCGGTTTACCGTTTCGAGCTGGGCGCCCATGCCGACGTGCTGGCGTATTTCCGCGCCAACATGGACAAGGTCCAGGCCGAGTACCGCAACGAGCAGGCTTACCTCTCTGACGTGCTCCACAAGCAGGGCAAGCTGGCCTACTGGCCTGACGCCTGGTGCCCGAGCTTCAAGTACCACGGCATCCCGACCTGGCCGACCAACTACTGGGAAGAGCCCTTCGTGCCCGAGGGCGCGCGCATCATGGTGTTCCATGGCGAGTGCAACCCGCCGGATGCGCTGGCGGGCCGCCGCAACCGGGCCTTCCGGTACATCCGGCCTGCGGGCTGGGTCGCCAAGTATTGGAAAGAGTGAGAGGCGCGAGGCGGCAGTTGCCGCCTCTGCACTTCAGCCCGGCTTGCGGGCGCCCATGCGCCATAGCAGCACGCCGGCGCACAGCCACTGCGCGAAGTACATGCCGCTGCCCACGGCGTGCCACAACTTGAGGTTCTCGCGCGCCAGGATGCGCGGCGCCACGGCGTACTGCTGAAGCAGCGCCAGCAACAGCGCACCCAGGATGAAGAAGATCGCCGTCATCGCCGGCCCGTCCATGCGCTCGTCGGCCTTGGACCTGAAATGGATCAGCAGGATCAGCCCGCAGGCAATTGCGATCCAGCTCTGCGCCTCGAACAACTGGCCGGCGAAGTTGCCCGCCACCGATGGATTGCCCAGCTTCGCGAACAGCATCGGCACCACCAGGAAACCGATCGTGGTGAGGCTGCCCCACCAGAAGGCGGCCAGCATCAGCGCAATGCGGTCTTTCATGGATCGAAAAATCAGAGGTAGCGCACGGCCACGATCTCGTAGCGCTTGAGTCCGCCGGGCGCCTGCACTTCGGCCGTATCGCCCTCTTCCTTGCCGATCAGCGCGCGCGCGATCGGGCTGGAAATGTTGATCAGGCCGAGCTTCAGGTCGGCTTCGTCCTCACCGACGATCTGGTATTTCACCGCGTCGCCGCTCTCTTCCTCCTCGAGCTCCACGGTCGAGCCGAACACCACCTTGCCGCCGGCATCGAGCTCGCTCGGATCGATGATCTGCGCGGCCGACAGCTTGCCTTCGACCTCCTGGATGCGGCCTTCGATGAAGCCCTGGCGGTCCTTGGCGACTTCGTACTCGGCGTTCTCGCTCAGGTCGCCCTGGGCGCGTGCCTCGGAAATGGCGTTGATGACCCAGGGACGGTCGACCGTCTTGAGCTGGTGCAGTTCGGCACGCAATTTTTCAGCGCCGCGCTTGGTGATCGGAATGGTGGCCATGTTGTTGGTTCTCCATAAAGCGAAACCGCCGAACGATGCCGTTCGGCGGTCGATTGGGGGGACAGGTCAGACGAGATTGCGTCCGGTCAGCCGGCTCAGGATGGCGAGCGGGCTCGAGTCGGGATTGTATTGCTTCGAAGCGGCCAGATGAAGGGTCTGCTCGAGCATGTACTGGCCCGCCATCACGGCGTGCGAAGTCTGGTCGGAGAAGCACACCCACACCGAGCCCGGCGGGAACTCGGCCTTTTCCTGCGGCGAGTTTTCCTGGTACGCCATGTCCGATTTCATGCCGTCGTGCAGCTGCAGCATCAGGTGGTCGTACTCGCTGCGGAAGGACTTGGTCACGTGCAGCGCCTGCAGCAGCGTGGCTTGCCAGCGCACATACGGCTTGGCGCGCGGCAGGAAGCGCTTCGCGATGTTCTCGAAAGGCTCGCCCACGCGCCACACGCGCGGCGCGCCTTCAGGATTGACGTTGGTGAACACACGCAGGATGCGCTCGCCGTAGTTGGGACGCGACGGGAACGCATCGACGTGCAAACGCCGATCGTCCGCGCGCCACGACTGCACGCGCGTCTCGACCTGCGCCGGCCGGTAGCTCGTGGGCGCCAGCCGCAAGGCTGGCGTGTAGTGCGGCAACAGCCCATGAATGAGCTGCGTCGCCTGCGCCCGGAAGCGCCCTACCATCGCCGCAGCCTTGCGCTGCACCGCCTCGTCGCCGACCGCGCCCTTGAGCTTGCCATTGGCATCGAGGCTGATGTTGCGCACATCGGGCGACAGCAGGCTCGGCGTGAGCAGGCTGCGCTCTTCGGGCAGCAGCTCGAAGCCCAGGCGCGGGAAATACAGCACCTTGCCCGCTTCCAGCGCCGCGATCCACGCCTCCTTCGGCGTGGCCGCGTTCCAGTCGCTCAGGTCCAGTTCGACGAGCTGCGTTTCCATGACGGCGCTCAGGCGGCAGCCAGCTGCGCGTGCATCTCCTGCACCGAGATCACGCCCAGCTCGTCCATGAAGCCCATGCCTTCCACCGCAGCTTCGGCACCGAAGATCGTGGTGAAGGTGGTCACGCGCGCCAGCAGCGCCGAAGTGCGGATCTGCCGCGAATCGGTGATCGCATTGCGGCGCTCTTCCACTGTGTTGATGACCAGCGCAATCTCGTTGTTCTTGATCATGTCCACGATGTGCGGGCGGCCTTCGGTCACCTTGTTCACCGTCGCACATTCGATGCCGGCGGCGCCGATGGCGGCAGCCGTGCCCTTGGTGGCGATGATCTCGAAGCCCAGCTTGACGAGACCGCGCGCCACTTCCACGGCACGCGCCTTGTCGTTGTTCTTCACCGAGATGAAGACCTTGCCCGACTTCGGCAGGTGCGTGCCCGCGCCGAGCTGCGACTTCACGAAGGCTTCGCCGAAGGTCTTGCCCACGCCCATCACCTCGCCCGTCGACTTCATCTCGGGGCCGAGGATGGTGTCCACGCCCGGGAACTTGACGAACGGGAACACGGCTTCCTTCACGCTGAAGTACGGCGGCGTGACTTCCTTCGTCACACCCTGCGACTTGAGCGACTGGCCAGCCATGCAGCGTGCCGCCACCTTGGCGAGCTGGATGCCGGTGGCCTTGCTCACGTAGGGCACGGTGCGCGAAGCACGGGGGTTCACTTCGAGCACGTAGATGACGTCTTTGCCATCCTTCTGCTGGATCGCGAACTGCACGTTCATCAGGCCGACCACGTTCAGAGCCTTGGCCATCGCGGCGCTTTGGCGCTTCAGTTCAGCGATGGTTTCTGCACTCAGGCTGTAGGGCGGCAGCGAACAGGCGGAGTCGCCCGAATGCACACCGGCTTGTTCGATGTGCTCCATCACGCCGCCGATCAGCGTGGCGCCTTCGGCGTCGCGGATGCAGTCGACATCGCACTCGACAGCGTCGTTCAGGAAGCGGTCGAGCAGCACCGGCGAGTCATTGCTGACCTTGACGGCTTCGCGCATGTAGCGCTCGAGGTCGCGCTGCTCGTGCACGATTTCCATCGCGCGACCACCGAGCACGTAGCTCGGACGCACCACCAGCGGATAGCCGAGGGCCGCGGCCTTCTCGAGCGCCTCGGGTTCGGTGCGCGCGGTGGCGTTCGGCGGCTGGCGCAGGCCCAGCTCGTGCAGCAGCTTCTGGAAGCGCTCGCGGTCTTCGGCCGCGTCGATCATGTCGGGCGAGGTGCCGATGATCGGCACGCCATTCGCTTCGAGGTCGAGCGCGAGCTTCAGCGGCGTCTGGCCGCCGTACTGCACGATCACGCCGAGCGGCTTCTCGCGGTCGACGATCTCGAGCACGTCTTCGAGCGTCAGCGGCTCGAAGTACAGGCGGTCGGACGTGTCGTAGTCGGTCGAGACGGTCTCGGGGTTGCAGTTGACCATGATGGTCTCGTAGCCGTCCTCGCGCATGGCGAGCGCGGCGTGCACGCAGCAGTAGTCGAACTCGATGCCCTGGCCGATGCGGTTGGGACCGCCGCCGAGCA